>JAABUW010003046.1_pt1 | contig 24439 bp, 19 predicted proteins | sample 5560081 | NCBI WGS metagenome assembly JAABUW01 (sample SAMN10711882, study PRJNA513363) | rock metagenome | isolation source: Antarctica rocks | place: Antarctica: Victoria Land, Knobhead sud | reverse complement strand
AGGCGGCTCATACCCGCTAAGAAACACATACGGCGGTGGTTTCAGAGCCGCTAAGCTCACCACACCCTTGCCCTCAAAGTGCGCCCAATCTGTGTCGCCTTTCTCCTCGTAACGGGTGACGAAGGCAGTCCAAAGTGGAACGTGCTCCATCGGGCCCCTGTGCGCCGAAGCTTCCAGCCGCACGACTCCCGATGCGCGATCCTGGTAGAGGCGTAAGGCGTGTATCATGCGCAGATCCTGGATCTTGCCGCCGTAACGTATCTCATCTTCACGGCGTTCCGGAGTCCCTTCAAGCTCGAATTCGTCGAGAAGCGCGTCGTGCTGGACAGGTCGGCTATCTTGGCGTTTCATTGCGACGAAAGTGCTGTAGAAGAGCACCATCCTCTCGTAATAGACGAAATTGAGCTGAGCCCAGAGCCGAAACTTCCCTTCGCGGCGCAAGCGGCATAGCTGGAGCGAGGAGCCTTTGCGGATCACTTTGAGGTTCGTGAGCAATGTGCAGCAGTGCCTTTGTCGGCCGTCGTTGTCCTTGCTCATGACCAAAATGCGGGCTCTGCCATCTGCTGGGCGCCAGTACAATCGCACCCATACTTGTTCATGGTCGAAGGAGCTGTATACCAACACATCAGCCTCGAACAGTTTGATCGCGGAGAGAAAGTTCTGACATACAGCTCCAGGGCTCGAATAAACCCATCTTGAACAAGGTCGTGAAGTGCATCCGGCTCGTGCTTTTCGTCACATATAGATTCTACGTTCCTGCGGAATGTCAGCAGAATTCGATATACCGCCCATCGGAACATACGGTTGATAGGAAAGGCTGAACGGATGGCTAGGGTTCTGTCCGTCAAACACGTTCTGCGCCCAGTGTGCTAGCGTGGTCTGGACAGGGATGAAGGCTGTATTGCTTGAATATGACGTCTGGCTTGAGTTCAAAGTCTGCGATGAGCTGGAGGTAAAGGTAGGCGAAGTTGGAGGAGGCGGATCTGGGACTGAAGGAGGTGGCATCGAACCTCTGCGAAATGGGTCTTGCCAGCCACCCAGTGGACTTGTTGGCGATATTGGAATCTCTGTCCGTGGCATGCGTGGTCTCGTGGGCCGCGGAGTACTAGCTGCTGGACAAGTATCAGCATCGTATAAGGCCAAGACTTTACCATGACACTCACCTGAAGCATCTATCGCTCGTCGCTGTGCTTGGCTGTCCAACAGCTCCTGTTGCTCCAGCAGTGACACCAGTTGTCGCCTTTGGAACCCTAGATCCCTGCTCCGGTACCCCAGCAGAACGGCCTCCTGTGCTTTGAGAAAGTCGTGATACCACTTGAGTCGTTCAAGCAGGCCTATCCCCTCATCCCGTTCCAATCGATCGCACAGGTCCTCCCACGCAAGCTGCAGCGGCTGGCCCTTGGACCTAGCGAACATATCGAAGGCTCCATCAAGTGACCGGCGTAGGGTAGATAATACCAACGCGAGATCATCTTCCACGCGATAAAGAGATGGATATACCGGGTCACTAATGCCTCTCAGCAGCGCACTAATGGCAAATAGCTGCGCGATAATAGCGGTGATTCTCGTCGCGCTTCGTGGCAAACCGTCGCGGAAGGTATGTAGTCCAGATGCGACGTCCTCAGCATCCAGGGCAAGGCTTATGAGTGTTCGTTCGGTAGCCATCTCGTCCGCAAGGTTAGACTGCCGCCGTGCAGCGATGCCTCCGTTTCATTGGGTGCGCAGAAGGCCAGCGTGGGAGTCGCACGCCTGAGGCATGGGGCCGGTCGGGTGCCTATCTGAACAAAACAGTTTCTTTTGGGAGGTGTGGAGAACTAGTCACACCGGTGCGCTTCGTCATGCGACTAGATTTTCTTCGATTCTGGCCCCTTGGACGCGTGCTACCTCCTACGTGGACGCGGCGGACTCCAGACGGTTCTGTGCAGCAATGGAAGCTTTTTTGGGCCAATGGCGGGGCCTGCAGCGTTCACCGGAGTGCTGTTAATGCACACTATAATTTTGCTCTTGGTCTTTTGCCCGTCTTTCGTCTTTCGAAGGAAATACTTCAAACGTACACGTACTCCGTCATGAAGCTAGGTAGGTCGCTATGGCAGGCGCCCAAGAAGGAGATACAATGATCGCCTAGCAGAAGCCAACGGCCAGACCAAGCTCCACGAGGAGATCGTGTGTGGAGACACCCTCGTCGAGCGCAATGAGGCACCTTGGAACGAAGAGGATACTGAGAATGTACTTATCGTAAGCATCGAGGAAGGTGGGCATTGCAGGGAGAAGATACAATGCTATCGCCTGGCAGGAGGCAACGGCCATAGTGGGCCACACAAACGATCGTGTGTGGAGACCACGAACGCAAAAAAGTGGCCCGCTGAGTGAACCACCTGCAAAGAAGTGAAGTCAGAGGGGAAGAGGAAGTAGAGGACAGTTCTAAAAGAAGGCAGCGACCAATATGCGAACCTCAGGCATCTCATCAACACAGCCTCAATCGCCCATGCACCGAACAACTGGGCCCGCTCGACTTGCGACCCGTACACTGCTTCAAGTAACGAAGAGCCAGTGTTCCTGCTTATGGGGTAAAGCGCAAGGAGTATGCTATCGGAAAGATTGGTGGCTTTCAGACACTCGAGGTCGAGAGCATCGACATTGTGATTGCACGCATAGCTAACCACTAACCCGTAAAGCAGGTCAGTCAAAAGGGTATCCAGCGCTCATGTCCTCAAGAAACGCCATCCGCGTCACTCTCATGATCTGGCTCGCGCCGGTGTCGTATCCCATATCCCATCGATCATGCAAAGAGAAGGATTACAAAAGCTCGTCGAAGGCAACAAGCAAGCCAAGAGCAGGATCCAACACCGTCATAATGCATGGGTAGAGCCCGAGCTCGTCATAACTCAGACAAACTCGTAGTCCTCATCCGCATCGGCCACACCGACGACCACCGCTTTGGCCTTGACCTTCTTGACCGGTGTCACCTCCCCATCGCTATCAACGACCTCGTACTCGTTCTTCACAAGCTTGACCGTCTCCTTCTCTTCGAAGCGGTCAATCGCTTTCGCGAGAGCTACGTTCAAGATCTGGCTGCCTTGGGTTGGGCCTTTGGCCGCATCGAAGGAGTATGTGATGCCAGCGTCTGCAGGTGGAGACGGGGTAACTTCCTGATCGGAGCTGGAGCTGGCGGAGTCGTCGGAGACCGCGGTGCCTTCGAGCATGTCGTGCTTGCGGGTTATGCGTGCACCGTGAGCGAGGGAGGCAACGGCACGATTGGTCTCGCGGCGCTTGAGGTTGTACTCGCTGGGAGGTTGTTAGCAAACATACTGGCATGGGCAGGGAAGCTGAAGCTCACGTCTCCGAAGGCCGGAACGGGCGAGGGTTGCCAGGGCCGCGTCCGACACGCTCGACAGCGCCTAGCTGCCACTTGTGCTTGCGTGCAGCGGCGCGCTTGGTGTCTTGAGCAGTGCTGCGGAGGTCGGAGGTGGAGTTGACCTGCTCAGAGGACATGTTGGCGGGTTGCTGGACGGGTTGATTGATGTTTCTTGGTTGTTTCGTCGTTCTCGGCGTGGATATGGACGCGGCAAGCGTGTGTAGAGTGCTGGTGGTTTGATGTCGAAGTGCTTTGTCTAGGTAAGCTCAGGTTGGGTGGACGTCTATTGATGGAGGGAACAAAGGATGATGACACAGAGGAGCGTGACTAGAGGCAGGAATGACCGTAGTGGTCAACAATGAGACAACGCTGGAGCAGCTGCGGTCAAATCGTGACTCCCAGCTGAGTCACTGCAACGGTCAATGAAGCTCCGGCCTCGGGTGTAAGACAAAGTGGCTGTGGCTCGTGTACCTTAGGCAGGTTCGGTGTCTGTGTTGAGAAGCTTCTGGATACCGTGACTGTGTTGCAGGTGGCAAGCGTAGGACAAAGGGAGCACATCACTTCGGTAAACAGCAGCTCTTTGTACCTGACAGCATGCTCTGGCCCGCGCGCGTATCCAAGCTCCAACCTTTGGTGAGGAGCTCGGCAACGTGTGAGAGATAAGAGGCCCTGGGGGCGTGATCATGGCGCCTGGCCGCAATCAAGGCGGCGGCGTCAACCTCCGACCGTCTTGCAGCGGCACAATCAGGAACGTGGGTGAATGACGGCTGATGGAGCTCTCCCCGGACTCGTCATTCCGCAGGAACTGGGCAGTGTGAGAGCACGGCGGAGTCGGCGCGGGATGCAAGGGGGTCTATTTTAGGCTGGACGCTAGGCGGGTGGTTCCGTTAATGCACGTGTTTGTTCGATCGTAACACCATCAGTAGTCGACGCGTCGTTGTCACCTGGGGCGGACGAGTACGATTGATGAATGAAGTGTACAGTCCGTACATTTGAGCCTCTGCTCTGCGTTTCATGGCTCAGCTCTTGCGGTCAAGCTACTCACTGCGGTGCCACCCTATCATCAGCTTGAGGCGACCTTTTATGCGAAGCTCTAATCTCCTTCTTGGACCACCATTCATTTCCAGTAAAGCCCGGGCGATGGCCACTGCTACGTCGCCGGATTTGCAGAGATTGGACCCTTCTGTCCTCATTGAAGAAGAAATCGTGCCGGGCTACAAGGCGGAGGACTACTACCCTGTTCATGTCGGAGAAATATTCAAGCAACGCTACAAGACGATAGGAAAGCTAGGCTATGGATCAGCATCCACTGTCTGGCTATGCCGGGACCTTGACAAGCAGAATGAGTTCAAGGCATTGAAGCTTTACATCAACCGTTCCAAAGTCCATCGTGAGCTCCCAATTTATGAGCACATCAACAGCTTACGGTCAGAGCATGAAGGGCGGAATCATGTACGAAAGCTGATCGAGGCCTTCGAGGTGCAAGGTCCTCACGGCCGTCATATCTGCCTCGTTCATGAGCCGATGGGCATGAGCCTTGATGAGGTGAGGGCAGAAAGACCGAATGGCGTCCTCTCAGCCGCCGCTATAAGGGAGCTGTTTCGTTACATAGTCCGCGGACTTTAGTTCTTGCATCAAGAAGCTCACGTAATCCATACAGGTCGGTCAGGCAAAGGGAGATCCGAATTCGGCTGTCGCTGACTCAGTCTAAGATCTCCAACCAAACAATTTGTTGCTGGGCATTCAGGACAATTCTGTCTTCACGGACCTGGAGCGCCAGGCGGCGGAGCACCCCTCGCCGTGTAAGAGAGCAGATAATCGCACGATCTACCCCTCGTGGCTGCTTCCGTTGAGACCCGGGTTACCCGCAATTAGTGATCTGAGCGAGGCGAGGTTTGGAGAATCAGATCACACCGACCACATTATGCCTGACCGCTACAGGGCGCCGGAAGTCATCTTAGGTATGCCTTGGAGCTATCCGGTCGACACCTGGAGTCTTGCGATGGTGGTAAGTGCATATCCCGATATCTGCTGCATACAACTTTGAAAGTCCGTCTACTATGGACACAGAGCTAAGATCAGGAAATAGATTTGGGACCTTTTCGAAGGTAAGCCGATGCTACCAGCACGGAATCCAGATGGCCAGTACTCAGAACGGTATCATCTTGCACAGTTGGTCGCCATCCTTGGCCCACCGCCTCTGGAATTCATACAGGCATCCGAGAGAAGCAAAAGATTTTGGGATTCCGACGGTAGAGGTCGGTGTGACCTTGATGACTCGTTCCATTGCTTATCTACGCGTAGGGAACTGGATCGCCGAAGTGCCGATCCCCAACATTAGCCTGGACACTGCGGAGACTCGACTCGACGGGAAAGAGAAGGACGAATTTCTAGCTTTCATGAGGAAGATGCTGCAGTGGAAACCTGAGGATAGGGGCAGCTGCCATGATATCTTCTAGGACGAGTGGCTATTGGCAGACTTGATCGAGGCGGGACTCGTTGCCTGACTGACAACTGCCCAACCGAATTCGCGGCGAATCCAGACGGTATTGAACAGAATTGTTGCAACTCAACACTCACGAGTTGCTGTAGCTCAGCGGTAAGCAAGCGCCGGGAGCATGCGAGCGTACGGCGCAGTGAACGAAGCAGACGCGCCAAGAAAGCCAACAGGAACTCCAGTTTCTGCGACGATCAAGCGAAACTATGTGGCAGGATTCCGGTCACGACCGCTGTTGGTCACGAGCGCTGTTGCCGCCCGTGGCAGGCATGAGATGTTTCAAAAGCGTCGCGCGCACCGGCATGATGGATATACATATAAAGAGTAAGCTGCATCTCCTCCATGCAACGTCACGATCACCAGCAATATCCGCCAATCTTTGCATTCGAATCTCCCTGAACCGACGACATTCCAACGACGTTATTTCACGTGGCAGGATGAGTTCTGCCACTTCCCGAGCCTTCGGCACTTCCGCCAAGCGAGCCCTGCAATTGGTTGGAGGGACCTGAACTAAGATAAGCTCCACAAATCCACCAAGGGCCCCAATGAGACGCTTGAGGTGGTCACCATTTCCATTCATACAGAGAAAGGCACCCGGCTCGCCTCCGGGCACGTACGAGAGGATGGCACGGTTACGACGCACGAAACTCGGGCTGGACGTAGTTGAGCGTGGTGCGGAAGATGACTGTCGGAATTGGATCGATTGAGTCGAGCAACAGCAGGGCGCGCGGCCGGTCACGTTCACCAAGTTCGATGCGGATGGCTGTGCTGTTCTCCTGCCATTTCATGCGGCATCGTTCATATGACCGAACACTGCTACCAATCTCGACGAGCTTGAAGATGGAGATAGTGCCGACTGACTTCATGAAGCTACGGAGAATGGACAAGTATTATCTACTTCCCAACTCTACCAGCGCTGGGTTCATTGAGTAGCAATGGGTCGTTCAGCTCCTCGCTCATCACCAAAGCTTCCAGCTTTCGGCGTAGCACCGTGGTCTCAGACCGAGGCAGTATACTGTAGATACGTCCGATAGGCCTCTCCGCCTCGCTCGTTCTCGGGCTCGGTCTTGTGCGAATCCTTCGAATTTAGAAAAGAAGTAGATTTTACTTCGGCGTTGATCTGCTTTGCGGGTTTTACGATGCGACAAAGCCGGATTTCCATTGGCTCGCTCGCCAGCGAAAGCGGTCCCGAAAAGACTCCGCCTCTGTCAACGTCGTTTGTTGCTCCAATTCTGTTCAGGCAGTGTCTACAGCTGCGTCGTCTTCGATACGGTAGGCTCCCTGTATATGTCGTATAATTGAACGTATAGATATAAGTAAGTGCTTGAGTTCCAGCATATCTACTCTCATCATCCAGCATTCAAGCAGCACATTCACACATCAGCACCATCAAACCAACCAACCACATCTCGTCAATCAACCAACTACATCTCTTCAACCTACTACACAATGGGTCTCATCAAAACCGGCATCAAAGTCGGCGCCGTCTATTTCGTCGCCAAAAAAGGCATGGAAGCCTACGAGAAAAGCAAGGCCGACAAGCAACACGAGCAATACTCTTCTCAACAACAACCTCGCGACCAACAACAGCCTCAGCAATACCCACACGCGCAACCTTCACAACAGTTCGAGGGACCTCCACGACAACTCGAAGGCACATTCCATCAGCACTGGTGCAATCGGCAGTGTGGCGGGAAATGTGTTTCGGCGGAGACGCTGAGGAGTATTGGGGTGGATGTGGCGCCGGCGCCGCAGTATGATGTTAAGGCGCCTGCTTACTAGCTGATCATTATGGCTGTGTAAGATATGAGATGAGGGTTTAGCTGGTGTTTGGAAGTTGGAGTGGAGTGGAATGGGTTTCTTGCTATAGTCATGAACGCGCACAAACAACAGTTGATCCTTCGAACCTTCTTGCCTCTCCACATCTATCAGATCCTGCTTGATGCTGCCACAGGCCCTAGAGTGCCGTGTGCAGAGCACCCGATGATGAGATACCTCCTCTCAGCCTAGGTGTCGCTGTTATCGTCGCGCACAGAGCCAGCAACCAGCTCCGACCCTTCTATCTCTCCCATTTGAACACACCCTGCTTGGCCCTGGAACAAGCCTTTGCATGCCACGTGTTGAGCGCTCCACGATGAGATGACTGCTCTCGACCTGAGTGACATAGTTCTCAATGCACTTAGTCGCTCACCACGCTCCCCACGCTCCACTCTCCACCTTCATCTTGGTCGTCGCCTCCAACTTCACCTCCACCTTCGGCTCCGTCTCTATCTTCTCTTTTAACTTCGCCTTCGTCTCCACCATTCTCGCCACTTTCCGCATTAGCCGCTGCAGCATTGCTCTTGCCATTCTTCTCGTGCTTATCCTCCTCAAATTGCTGGTCGATCCCCATCACTTCTTCTCGCTTCTTCATCTCGGCCAACATCTCGTACCCAGTAACATGGTCCGCTGCGTTCACGACCCCCGGTGTCGTCTCTCCTATACCGATGTGGTCGATTTCTTGATCGCCCCAGGAAGACCACATGGAGCGGGGACACTGCACGCGTTCTCGGCAGCCTTTGTCACACTGGAGGGCATGCGCCATGATGCCAGACTCCACATCTCCAACACATACGGTTCCGACGTTCGTTCCTAGGATAGGGAAACTTGGTGTGCTCACGATTACCTGTCTCTCGTTTTTCGCGCAGCCGTATATCATCCCGATGGTCGGTGGATGCATGAGAATCATGTGCCTAGGCATCGGAAGTCTTTCGCGCACAGCACTAGGGTTACTGTCATGGATCTGGTGGGTAATAGTATTGCTTTTGCCCTCACTCGCGGTGAGCCTGGTCAGGAACGGGTTGAAGACCGGACGATAGCGAAGCTTTCCCCACCAGCCCTCCAGATGCGCAAGGTGTGGCCTCCAAACGAAGTCTCCAACGGTCGTGCTCGGCTCGATGTAGGTAGGTGGTAGTATCAATCTCGCATGGGGTGCGATCCGAAGGTCGCAAGCTGGCTCCAGGAAGAGAGCGCGTCGAATGTTGGGCGACGTTTGTGCTACAGCACGCCAGTGGCGACAGACGATCTGCCTGAGCAGGAGATCCCGAAGCGGCAGGTGAAGAAGGATGTTCTCGACGAGCTCCCAACTGTACACGACCTGATTGCTGATCTCTGTGTTGGTCGTGTGCGGACGCGTTAGCGCTTGGGCGCTAGGTGTTTGTTCCACAGGCAAGCTTGACGGCAAGGTCAGCATAGGAAACAAATAGTTCTGACGACTGGCGGTACCTATTCCATGGTTTTGCAAGTCGAGATGGTGATGTATGTGCTTGTAGCTGTGGTTTCAAGGCTATGCAGCCAGGGCAGATGCAATGGTCGCCAGGGACCACAATGACCTGCGACGACTGCAAGATCGCGCTGGTGAAAATGATGGGTCAGATAAAATAAGCGAGCATGTGAAAACTCGCTAGGCGAATCGGAGGCCAGCTTTACGGCTACCGGCGAGCCCTTAGAGCTGTCCACAGGTTGAGTAGAGTGGTTTATTCTGTAGTCTATGAACGCTGATCGCACACAAGTTACAGTCCGCGATTGCAACCTCATGCGCCTCTCAGGTTCAATGAGACCTTCCATGCACTGTCGGCAGACCATGTGCGGATGCTGGATAGAGCTCGATGATGAGTCAAGATCAGTATAGCGAAGCATCGTCCATGCCTCATATACGAGCAGGATACTGGTCGTCGTCCTCACCCTCGTAGTAGTCATCCTCGTCCCACTCCATCCCCCCGTTGTCATTCTCGTCGCGCTCAGGGATAACTACTGTCACCGCACGCCTCTCCAGCTCCGCAAACATTTCGTGGCCGGTGATCACATCCACCACCCTCTCGTACGCCCATACATCTTGGTGGCTCTCCTCGAGAAACTCGATGTCCTTGTCGCCAGCATAGGGATATAATGCTTCTCGTCCCTCACCCTTTTCCCACCCTTCACACTTGATACCATGCCTCCGAATGGCATCTCCGAGATCTGCGGTGCGGACCACCCCCTTGCTTCCGCATTCTGTGGGACGAACTTCAGTACTGCTGTTGCAGTCTACACATTTCAACTCCACAACCATCGCGGGCGGGTGGAAGGGGAGCATCTTGTGGACGAGTGGATCTCGCGCTGCGGGATAATCGATGGTGTAGGTGTTGAAAGCGCCCTGCCAGGACTTGCGACCGTATTGGTGGAAGATGTGCTCGTCAAGGAATGGGTTGAGGAGCGGACGATGAGGCAGCATCACATTCCCGTATGGCTTCCAAAGGTGGAGGCTGAATGGATGGCGCGGGCGTGGGCGGCGGTACTCAAGAGACTTATACTCAAGAGAATCCTTATTCGGGTATCTAGACGCGAAGATCCTGACTTCCCCCAATGGCTCAAGCCACAAGGCACAGCGTATGCTGATCGAGTTATCGATGACCCCTTTGAAATGATTAGAGATCCAGTGAGCGCGCGCTAATTCGCGAAGTGGAAGGCGGAGGAGAATATCCTCCACGAGCTCGGTGATGTCGAAGAGTCTGTCGCGGGCTGGTCGATGGACGGTTTGCTGGACCGGGGTGGTTGGCGCACTGCTAGACAAATCTTAGTATAAGCAAACCAATTGTGCGGGCGAACGCGAACACTTACTCAATATTCTCATTCACTTTCGCAGCCATGCTTGCAACTATCAAGAGCACATCATCGCTGTTGTCGACTCGCAGAAACATTCTCTGAGCCTCTGTAGCCGCTCGGCGCTGGATGTCTTTTGTGAAAAGAAAACTCGATTTCAAAAGTTATGGAGGGAGTATTCATGAATCACCGCCGATCTGCAGGGTTTCACCATCTTCCCGGCCACGAGAGTCTAACGGGCGAATCAGGGGACCGCCTTCCGGATACCGGGGAGCCTCGAAGATCCCCAGGCTGACCAGCCTCATCTCGCCAGTTACGGTGTCTTCGTCGTACCAAGAGCGCTCTGCGGTCGTCGTACCAAGACCACCTCAAGACTCTTACTGCGCAGGGGACAGCCTAAGGAGGGCAAAAGTGTACGCAATCTCCAGTAGCACTCCAGCGCCAGCATACTCGCCCCAAGCCGATACGTCAGGTTACGAAAGGTTGTGGCCACAACAAGATCCCCCCGAAGAGATAGCAAGAGCATTGAACCATATACCGGCGGGTGAGGCAGCATAGCCGGCAGTCATGTTTGAGAGAACCATGTCAACCATCAAGATCAAGACCCCAGGACGTTTGGCAAAGTCTTGGACAAGCTGGACAGCAAGTCGCTTCTATATTGGTCGTGAAGACCGCAAGGACCAGTTTAAGATGTTGGAGAAGCAAACCAGACGAGGCCTGAGACCAGACGAATTCGCCGGGATCCTAGACGCGAGCAGTAGGGTGATGCTTGTCCACCAACCGTCAAGACGGTGAAGACGGCTTGGAGTACTTGGGAAAGTGTGTCGAGCCAGGTTTAAGATCAGAGCCGATAATCAGAGTCCCAGGCAAGTGCAAGAAGCGGCATTGGCACACCAACCGTTGCGATACCAAAGACCTGCTTGAACCACAGCAGAAGCATGTCGAATGGGATCGAAGACTGAACGGCTCCGCATAGTTCTTAGACAATCGCAAGGAACAATGCTGGTACATCGGTCGTCCGGACACCAATGATCTACTCGAAACGCCGGAGAAACGTCTCCAGCCAGGTCTGCGATCCAGTCGTGTTCTTAGGAATGCTAGGCAAGTGCCACTTGGAGAAGCTGGTATACTGGCCGTTCAGACAACAACGATGGACTCTGGTTTCGAATGACATCTCTGTTGATTGAGTTCCAATACTAGTGGAAAGCCAATGCGTATACCAGACATCCAATTGATTCTTGTTCTGGTCTGTCGCATCGACAGCCCGATAGTGACAGGTCTCCGATTGTATCTCCCGGTAATGAGCTCTTCGGCCTCCATCAGTGCACCTTGGGTGGTATGCATCTGAGCACTTCCAGATCAGCTGTGTATACACCCAAGGAGGTGGAACCCGAGTTCAGTGGAGTGAGGTCCAGACGAGATGATTGGACCGGAAGCGAGCCGCCAGATCATTACTCTTCCGAAAGAGGAAGGTACGATGAACGGCCAATGCGAAGTAGGTACTCTCACTCTCCAGCAGGTTACACGAGGTCCGGCCATGATTTCAGAACGGCTAGCACAGTCTACAACGCCTCCACATGCGCAACAGCCGGTAGGTCTCCCTCATCGCCCACCCCAAGGTGCTTGTTCAAACCCTTCCACTGCATCGGCCGCTTATGCCAGAAATGCACAAAGCTCTGCATCGCATTCTCGGTATGGAAGCCGATGATATAGACCTTCTGCAACGTTCGTCGCTTCAGTCCGTCGTCATTGCGATGTCCAATGTCCTGAGGCGTCTTGACAGCACCTCGGTCGAGTTCGTGCATCCGTTTAACGTCATCCGGTCGATTCGACAGCGGAGAGGGCGCTTCGAGCTGGAGATCGGGTCGCCACTCTGTCACTTTGGGTGCAGGGTCGTCGTTTCCGGACCAGCTCAGTCCGCGGTCTTGGCCGCTGAACATGAAGAGGTGGATGATGGATGAGCCGTGCAATTGTGGACCTTCGAGCGTTAAGCGGGCTTCGAATGGCATACGCTCTTCGCGACGGAGAAGGTGTGAGTACCCGCGATGCTTGACTATCGACTTCACCATCGGCGTCAACGGCGGCTTTAGCTGGTGAAGGTCGAGAGACGCGTTCGGCGGAGCGAGTGTGAAGGACTCGATGGCCTCGTTGGCATCTATACCTTTGACCATCTCGCCCGGTGGTGGCAAGATAGGCGAAAGCATGTTTCTCGGGGTGTGTTGGGCTACCAGTTGGAACACCCGAGTGGCATGACCTTGGTACGTGAACGCGCTGAGGGCGGACGAAAACAGGAGGTAGTGGTAGTTCTCGCGTTCGAGTGTCTTCCAGTTGCGGCCGGGTATGTGCTTCATGATGTCGCCCTGCTCCAGTCGCCACCCCTCCATGTGTCGACCTCGCGGGATCAGGCGTCGGAAGTCATCCTCCACGAGATTCTTGCTCGCGTTCCGCAGGACCAGAACGCTTACTTCAGGTCCGAAGGGCAGCTCTTCATTTGCCACCTCGCGAAACCGATCTTTGGCTTTGGGAGAGAGATAGTAATTCTCGCTGCGGTCTCGTCGGCTGGTATCATGGCTGTCTGTGGTGCTGATTGGGTTGATGGGGTCCGTCGGAAGACGAGGTACCTGTTGTGGTTGTTCTTGAGGCACTTCCGGCTGCTGCTGCTGATCCGGGAAGAGTTGTTCAAATAACGATGGCTCTTTCGCTTCGGATGTTACAGCGCCCTTGTTTGCTTTGGACCCATCATCTTTCATCCGTCGCTTCTTCGCTGGGTTCTCCTTCGCAGCACTACCGCCGTTCCTCCCATTGCTATTATGCCGTCGGGCGAGTAGCCTTCCCAGCTCATGGCTGCGGAATATGGTACGCCTCCGGAAGGGGAGCGTCGCGAGCATCAACGAGTCGCATACAGGCAAGACCTCAGCAAGCTTGAAGAGTATTTAGAAGCTCTCCAAAGTCGCGTCGACTCTTACGCTACTGCACGCTCGGAGCAAGTATCGCCGACAGAGCTGAGCCTAAGGGAGTAAAGCGTCGAAGACTATGGCGCGGTCCGTGCGCTGGCACCTTCCTAACTCGTCAAAATTCGAGATTCTACATGAACTACGATGTGGAAATTATATTGAGGTCAAAGTATGGCGCAACCGGCGGAGGTCACGGTAAAACCGCTGGCCGGGGCACAGAATCTCGAAGGTAGACTCTCCTGCTCGCCCTCCGACGGGCTGCCACTACAGTGTTTGCGATAAACCTGAAGGCTAAACAACTGACTCGAGAACAGGTGCATTTCGACTTCACTTGACGCCAGATACTTTCGAGCAAGCCGGGCTAAAGCTGGGCGATCTCGCAGAACTCAACAACGGAGACGGCACTACCATTGGTGTTGGCATTGCATGGAGAGCGGCCGACAGAGCGAGATCCGGCAACCCGTCCGGCAAGCCTGTCTTCACGAGTGAGATTCTGAGGACTGCGTACGATATTCCGGAAGGACAACGTCTCACTGTCCGCAAGACGGCAACCCAGCAGTCTCGCGCGTCGAAGGTGTTTCTCCGAGATGTCACGCCACCTGAGAATGTAACGAGATCTGTCGACGACATCGAGAACCGGCGATGGAAGATCAAGATCGCATCTCTCTTGGGTATCAATCGTCTTCTGTTCCTCGAAAAACACAACTGACCAATTACACAGCAAGTCTGGAGGCATTTGCGAACGGGGTCACCTTCGACATCACCGCTAAGAACAAAGCCAAAAGGCGATTCCAGGTTACAAGCATCTCGAGTCCAAATACAGGCTGCTCATTGTACTATATCGATGATGATACCGAGGTTGTCGTTGACGAGAGTTCAGCAACGACGGATGTAACGCCAGCGACGGCCTCGGCTACGGGCAGACTTCTAACTCGCGACCACATCGGAGGCCTTGTCGACCAGCTACGGAATCTCAACCAGCGCATGCAGCGCGTTCTTGACGATATACACAAGCCCAGAGTCAAGGCTCTTGGTCTTTTGATCAACAGGGGCATCCTTCTACATGGCTTCGAGGGTACGGGAAGGACTTTTGTACTGGATCAGCTAGGGCAAGCACCCTTCCAACGCGTACTGCGACTAGACGCCAGCTATTTGGCTGGCGGCGCCGCAAAAATGCAAGACAAGATCAAAAACTTGTTTCAAGAGGCGAAGGCGAACCAGCCCAGTCTCATCCTTGCTGACGACCTTCAATTGATCGTGTCGCCATCTGAACATGCCGTTGCAGCCTTTCTCGCGAAGGAGATGCGCACTATCCACGGTCAACGTGTGCTTGTAGTGGCTACCTGCAGAACACCGAGTGAGCTCCATACCAAGCTGCTAGACCCAGGGTGTCTCCCTGTGCTTGTTGAGTTGCCTATACCGGACCTCAGTGCGCGGAACAAGATTCTAGATATCATGCTTAGGACGGAAGAAACACAGCCAGGGCTAGCTGCTGCAGTCTCCCTCCGAACACATGGCTTCACCGGAAAGGACTTGAAGCTGCTAGCTGATCGAGCGAAGGAACTCGCGCATACACACCCCGAGGAACGTATCACTTCTCTCACGAATAGCGTGGATTCCAATGCTCCATCTGCAGACCACCAGGACCATAGTGGGCCGAACGGGCTACATGAGACTGACGACCCTGACGATCTGGACGGTGCAACAGTCCTGACTATGGAGAGCTTTGAGCTCGCACTCATAGATATCAAGCCAACAGCACTCCGCGAGATTATCTTCGAGAAACCGAAAATCGGCTGGGCGGACATTGGCGGCTCTGATGATACCAAAAAGCATTTCGACAAAGCTCTAGACTGGCCCATTCATCACGCCGACATTTTGAAGAAGTACAACAAGCGTCCACCGAAAGGCATCCTGCTCTACGGTCCCCCAGGCTGCTCAAAAACTCTCACAGCACAGGCAGTCGCCTCTCACTACGGCCTCAACTTCATCGCAGTCAAAGGCGGCGAGCTGATCAGCATGTATGTGGGCGAATCCGAGCGCAAAATTCGAGAACTATTCAGCAAAGCCCGACAAGCGGCTCCTTGTGTGATCTTCTTCGACGAGATCGACTCGATTGCTTCGGAGCGGCAGAGCGATAGTTCGAAGGGGCTCAACGTCCTGACTACGCTCTTGACTGAGATGGACGGGTTCGAGGCGTTGAGTGGAGTATTGGTGCTGGCGGCTACGAACAAACCGGATCTTCTCGATGCCGCCATAATGCGTCCTGGTCGCTTTGGGATGCACGTTTACCTTGGCCCTCCGAATGCGGCTGCGAGAAGGGAGATATTTGCGATTGGATTGAAGGGTAAGCCGGTTGAAGAAGGTCTGGATATTGATAAGCTGGTGGACATAAGTGATGGCTATAGTGGTAAGTCTTCTGTTCCCCTACGTCGAATGCGAGTTGCGGAGGCCAGATCAGCGACTGTAGTGGCGGCGATCTTGACTACGGTCTCGAGAACAACAATCGACGTCTCTCTGACTGCCCTGGCCACGACATCTGGTCTCGACGACTACGGCAGTGGTGGTGCGACTACAGTGAATGATATACCTTTCTAACCGTTGCTACAGGCGCGGAGATTGCGCAGATTTGCGAGAACGCTATCGATCAGGCGATACAACGAGAAGTCGAGAGCGAGGCTAGGACGCTGTGCATGAATGACCTTGAGACGGCAATTGCGAAACAGAAGAGGTCAATCACGGCCGACGACCTGGCATCGTTCAAAGCGTTCTCCGCTGGCTAAATTTTTGCTATGCTCATGTACAGGACTATCTGAGCTTCTACTCCTCATCTCGATCTCGGAGATCAATGTTGAGGCTTCTTGCTGCCATCATCAACCACCTTCGGCGGTGCTGGTATTTCCACATCCTCCACGTGCCACTCCATCCCAATGTAGCTATCACTGATGACCGATACCTTCACTTTCCGCTCGACGCTGCTCTCCGGAAGCTTGATCATCGCTCTAGTCGATGGCTTCCCAATGTTCCCACCTCTATTCTGGTCCGGGGACGGCCAGCTGACCCTCTTTAGCGTAAGAATGTCTCCTGTCGTGGCGTCAGACACAAGTGCAAAGAAGCCTTCTGTCTGCGGCTTAGGGTATCGGGGTGCGAAGATGCGGTAGTCGCGGTCCTGGAAAGGGTTGAGACGAGCTAAAGTGATGCTGAGGCCGAGTGCGTTGACATTTGTGGCGTTCACTCGTAGCTGTGGTAGTCGTAGCAAATCCTTGAGAGTCTTGTCTTGAGCCGCGTTCGGGAGGTTTAGCTGCTTGAGTGCACTCTCGATGTCCGGTCGCAGTGCTGTCGTAGCTTCGAGCAAGTTGAGCGGCTTCTTGCCCGCGGTGAGCCTCTTCTTCTCAGCTTCGACTTCCACGTTTGGTAGTATCGCAAGTGGACCGTCATCTGGCCATCGCGCAGACTTGACACATTGCAGGAGCGTCATCATCATCTTACAACTTTGCAGATAGCCAAGCTCGGTAAGCACATCAATGCTGGCCTGGATGATACGAATGCTCTGGTCAAGCACCGAGTTCTGATCACCCACATAATCGCTGATCGGTAGGTCGATGCGCGAGAAGTGTGCCTGCAACAGCAAGAACGCTTTGACATGCGGATCCCACATCGGCAGATCGAAGCTCTCCGCCTTCAAGGGCAGGTTGGCGGACAACTCAGCGTTGATGAGGTCTTCGTTGTGTCGGACGGGTAGCTCATCGTACTCAGTAGCTCTGCACATCCACTGTAGGACCTCTTCGAAAGTTGCTGTTGGCTTCGCATGCTGTGTGAGCTCGCGGATCGTTTTGTGCGAGAGATAGTAGTAACTCATGATCTTGCCCATGGGTGTCGAATCGACATCACCATTGCTGTGTAGCTGAATACAGCCAGAATCTGCCAGCTCAGCCATGGACTTATCTACCATGTCGATCATGAAGTCGTTGGCTGCTTGCTGGGCAGCAATTGTGTTGTTCTCTTCGGCTGAGATCTCAAGACCATAATAGGACGGGTTCTTGTGCAGACGACGGAAGAAGAATGTCCAGGTCAGGTAGTCCAGTGCATCCTGCTTCGTAGCCACAGTGCCTGCAGACACTTCAGCAGCAAAATGGTTGTCGAGTACGTTGTGCAGCGATGACTCGACAGGGAAGCCAGTATGGAGAAAGTGCTTGTAGAAAGCCTTCTTCGAGTCTTGGGTGAAGATTCGTGCAATGCCAGTGGTATCGAACTGCGGCCGTCCGGCTCGACCAAGCATCTGGAGCACATCGGTAAGGTCCATATCTCTGTAGCCCTCGATCTTAGCGTCGAAGAACTGAGTGCCCTTGACTACCACAAGATGGGCAGGTAGATTCACACCCCAGGCAAGTGTGCTCGTAGCGACGAGAATCTGAATCTTGTTGTTGGCAAATAGCTCTTCTGCAAGCAGCCTGTCAGATTCGACAAGACCAGCGTGATGGAGCCCAATGCCGAAGCTCAGTGCTTCCCGCAGCGCTTCATCTTTCACTCGGGTCAAGTTGATGGCGAGGTCATCTTCAGACATCTTCACGAATCGCTTCGGATTGTCTTCCATACCGCAGTGGTTGATGAGATCTTTGGCAGTCAACCTGGTCTGTCGTCGAGACGCCACGAAAACTATGACTGGCTTATCGGGAGAGTGCGACTTGATAGCAAGGAACGTCGGTCTGTTCATGCTCTGCATCAGCGGACAGAAGCCACGCTGTTGTGGGAAGCCATCGATGTAGATCTCGAGCGGCACAGGTCGGACAGAGTGCCTGAAATTGAACAAGCCTTCCTTCACACCAAGCCAGTTCGCAAGATCCATAGCGTTGGCGCAGGCGGTGGACATTCCAACGATACGGACGTCGCCCTTCTTCTGCGAAGCAATGTAGTTCATACGACTGACGATGATCTCCAAGATCGGTCCACGATCGCCACCGAGCAGATGAATCTCGTCGATGATGACGAGACTGACTTGCTGAACGTAGCTTCTGGTTTGCCAGCTACGACTGATACCGTCCCACTTTTCAGGAGTGGTAACGATAATGTCGGCGTCTCGGATAGTCCGGGTGTCAGGTGTATTGTCACCAGTCAGCTCGACTAGCTTGAGACCCATTTGTCGTGTTAGGCGCTTGCTCCAGTCCTGAACTCGCTCACGGACGAGCGCCTTCATTGGTGCGATGTAAACGACTTTGCTGCCAGGACGCTCACGGAAAGCCCACCACATGGCCAGCTCCGCCGCGATCGTCTTTCCAGATCCCGTAGGTGACCCGAGCAGAACGTTCGCAGATGTGTGATACATGCAATGGAACAACTGCGTCTGCATCGGGTTGAAGAACTGGAACCTCTGCCCGTATATCTCCTCGAGGAGTGGATTTTTTAGCGCTTTCAATGGCAACGGCTGTAGATTCAGCAGATCCGTGTAGACACTCTCAGTATCTGGTCGGATGAGGTGCTGGAATGACACAGGATGCACAGTCTCTGCACCAAGCCATCGATCGGAAACTGCCCGAACGTAGATCTGGCTGGGCAGTGGATCGGAGAGAGGTATCGTGAAGTTGAGTTCGTGGTCATCGTACATCTTCTTACGACTGAGGATGAAGAACTCATGGTGGTATATCTCACTCGTCTCGGAATTCTCGACCCAGATCCAGTAGCTCTCGCTTGTGCCATGGTGTCGGTCGTTCCACTTGAAGTCAGGCGTGAGGTAGAGCTTGATGCGGAGGACATCGCGGTTGAGAGGTGCTATCTCTGCATCAACTGAGAGTGTTGGGAAGTTGTCAAGCAGCTTTGAGATAGTGCTACCCATCCTTTGATTGTGGACGAGGCTTCCAATCTCAGCTGGCTCCATGTCTCGGAGTGATTCGACGGAGGCAGTAGATCCCTTCTCGTCCAGGTTCCGCAACACAGCTTGCGGTAGGTCGAATTGCCGGAATGGATGCTCATACGCCCACACGCGCTTTTCGATGCTCTTGCACATGCTCAGCAGAACCAGGCACTGATAACCCCAGCGCCTATTAAGCGCTATCATGAACAGTGCTCTACAAATGCGAGCAGCGTTCTGAGCCACATATGCCGTGTCGCTGACCAAAGTGAAGTCCTCCAGATTCGCCTTACTGATATAGGACTGCAACAGAACGTTAGTCTTGCCTTGCTGCGTGCCGATGCCGCCCTCGATGTCACACGGTGCAGATTCCTCCTTCAGTCGCATAAGTTCCTTCTCCTCAGTGTCTCTCGACTGGATATTGTCGAATTCCCCAGACATACTGATCATCTTCAGTACATCCGCTTCTGTGGCTTGCGGCCGCATCATCGTGTTGAAGATCTCGATCGAAGTCTGCAGGACATAGAACTGGCTCGCAATACGACCCACGTCTTTCGCTCTAAGCTCTTCTGTCACTTCGTTGAAGATGATCATCTGGCTCTGCTGCAAGACTCTGGCCGCCTTCAGGATGAGCTCTCGCCTTCGCTGCACAAGGTTCGGGTCGTCTCGGATTTCTGACCACTCGATGCCATACGCGATCGGGTTCCGCCGCATACGAACGTAGAGGTAGGAGTAGCCAAGCCACGTGATCGCCTCCGGAACGCTTGTCACCGTTCCAAGCGAGATCTCAGCATTGAGGTTGTCGACCATCTTCTTGCTAAACTGTGACTCGATCGGCTGCTGTTGCGTCACGGCGGTCAAGTAGTGCTGTAGCTTATCCTGGGATGTCAAGATCATGCCAATACCAGTATCTTGGAATTGAGGTCGACCAGCTCGACCAAAGATCTGCAGAACGTCCAGAATCCCAAGGTCGACGAACTTGCCTTCTGCTGCACTGTATAGTTGCGTGCCCTTAATGATGACCGCCGCCGCTGGCAAATTGACACCCCAGGCTAGCGTTGCGGTACAGCAAAGCACTTTCAGAACTCCTTCCGCAAAGAGTCGCTCAATCATGTTGCGATCCGACCGTGGCATGCCAGCATGATGTGTCCCCATTCCTTTAGTAACCAGCTCTCTAATCTCACGACCTTTCGAACTCTTCACTTCTCGCAGGGCATTGGTGTAGCCCTCATGTTGGCTTGGGTCGAAGAGGTCAGTCACGCCTTGGTCTGCAGCCGTATCGTACAGCTTTCTCGCAGTGTTGACCGTGTCTTTCCGACCGTGGACGAACACCATAACCTGGTGGCCCAGCTCAAGCATTTCCCGGACCTTTTCGAAAGCAACGTTGTCGATGTTGTCTCTGTTCTGTTTCGAGCCGGCTTTGCCTTTTACACCGAGGAAGTGCTGCTCGAGCGGTACTGGACGGAAGGATTGATCGAAGTAGAAGAGGCCAGCCATGCGGTTGACCTTCAAGAAGTCCGAGACGTCCACGTAGTTGGGTAGTGTTGCAGACAAGCCAACAATGCGGATCAGAGACTGGGTGCTCTCGACTTGTCGCTCAGTCCTGGCAACCAGTGATTCAAGCACGGCGCCTCGCTCATCGTGCAGCATGTGCACTTCGTCGATGATCAAGAGCCGCACCTTTTGAACAAGCTCAGTGTCGCCAGTTGACTTCCGCGTAACCACATCCCATTTCTCAGGTGTGGTCACGATGATTTGTGTACGCATTATCTCTGCTTTCGTGAGTTGCATATCACCAGTCAACTCACGAACTTGAATACCCAGCCAAGCCAATCTTCTGCCCAGCTTGTCAGTTATCTCGGCTGCCAACGCCTTCATCGGCGCCACGTAGATAATCTTGAAGTCGTTGGTATGGACAGTAAAGTCTGTGGCGTCCGGCTCTTCGGTGGGGTTGGGATGGATGTTCTTTGCAACAGTGTTCATGATCGTAAGCATAGCCGCATCTGTTTTACCAGCACCAGTGGGAGCACAGATGAGCATGTTCTCACTGGTCTGATAGGCAACATCGTACACCAGACTTTGCATTCGATTAAGTGTCTTGTAGCCTTTGAAGGTCCGTCGACATAGACCGTCCATCTCGCTGACCTGGACGAGCTTTTGGCCTGTTCCGAGAACGCCTACCTTTGCAGCAGGGATACTGTACTCCTCGTACTTTTCGCGATCGAAACGTTCGCTACCGATTGGCAGTGCATATTTCCTACCGTGTGCGGAGAGAGTATGGCCAGCATCGTGCGTTCTGTAGATATGCGGGTACTGCTCAACCGATCGGTTCTGAGTTGCGGCCAAAGTCGCGGTTTTGTGCTCGAGATCCTGCTGCCGTAGCCGAGCATCTCGCTCTGATCTTGACAGCAGACCCGACGGAGTCTTGACTGGCTCAGAAAGTATCTGCCGCCTGAACTTGATCAAGTCCGAGACGAAGTCCAACTCCTCAAATCCAACGATATCCGTCAAAGTCATCTGTAGCTCGTCATTACTGCTGTCCGAGGCGAGCACTGCTGTGATCTGCTCTTGTAGTGTTGCAGCCTCCAAGCCGCTGCCTTTGCTTGCTATCTCCGAGCATCGATTTTGCAGCCATCCTATTGATCCAGCCTTCGAGCTATCAGCCAGTAGGTGTTGGGGAGCTGGCTCAAGGCTCTCTTCGCTGAATCCGTCGTCTTCATCGTCTGATATCATGTCCCATATATCGTCCGAGCCAGAGGAGGGGGAAAGCTCTTCATAGTCCGCATCGAACCCTTCGTCCAGACCAGAGGGCATACCATCACCGTTCGTCTGCGGGAGTTTCAACTCTGCTATGGCCGTTCTCATCGCATCCAGTTGTTCTCGCCATCGCGCCGCGGCATCGTCTGTTGATTGAGCCATGATGTGCTGGATACGAGCCGTCTATCGGTTAGGCAACTCCGGCCTTATAGAGTGCAGGAATCGTTCGTTCTAGAGAGATGATATGTTGGTCTCGAAAACTCATGAATCATTTAACAAATGCTGAATAAGCCCAAAAGTCGCGCCACAACGCGTCCCACGCGTGATACCACTTTCACATGAACGATGAAACACCCTCAACTTGTGCAGACTACACCGGTATATCGAAGATGGAGTCCCCCCACGAACACCAACAGTCCCTCCTCCTAACGCGAATCATTACCAACGTCGTACGTAACCCCAATTATCTTTCACCACCACCACCAACCCCCCAGCTAACCTCCTCGTAGGAGAAACTGAATGAAGCCGTGATGGTGCTCAACAAGAGCCTACAGGTACACCCCCACCCAACGTTGCGATGTCTTGCGAGTTGACTAACGTTGACTCAGGAGATCAACGTACAGAACATGAACGTGGAGCTCGTGGCCCAGATGTTCAAGAATTATCAGTCGAATGTGCTGTTTCATCTTGAAGGTAGGTTGACAACGAACCAAGCTATGTGTGGAGGGTATGCTGATGACGGGCAATAGCGACGGATAGTTTGAAGGAGCCTGCGTGAGAGGATCGCATGGAGTCTCAATGAGATGGCTGAGAGGCGTGGAGTTTGTGTGGCGTAAGACGATACCCCGGTTGAATAGCAGCGAAATGAGCGAAACGTCTTACAATGCAGAGGAAGATGAGACGTGTAGTGCCTTATGATAGCATGCATTATGAGGTCGAGGCCACACGCGCCGCCCATCTGGTAGTCTATGCCTCCTATTCTACAGTTCCGCAACAACGAACGCCATGCCGCGCTATGCTGTTTCCACACAAACCTCCCTTACGCGTAGAAGTTGACCGTATCCTTCTTCTTCGCCTGCACCTCCGCAATAGCATCCACATAATGCTCATGGCTGATCTTCGAGTGCCCAGTCCTTAGCGCAATCATGCCCGCCTCCACGCACACAGCCTTCAACTGCGCACCACCGAACTCGTCCGTACTCCTCGCCAATTCACCCCAATTCACACCACCGTCGACGGTCATCTTCCGGCTGTGGATCTGGAGAATCTGCGCCCGTGACTCTTCGTTGGGCAGAGGGAACTCGATCTTGCGATCTAGACGACCAGATCGGAGCAGAGCAGGATCGAGGACATCGACACGATTGGTGGCGGCAAGTACCTTGATGCGCTCATCGGAAGCGAAGCCGTCCAGTTGGTTGAGGAGTTCCAGCATAGTTCTTTGTACCTCGCGATCTCCGCTCTTGTCGCTATCGAAACGCTTCGTGCCGATGGCGTCGAGTTCGTCAATGAAGATGATCGCGGGTGCCTTCTCTTTCGCAAGCGCGAAGCAGTCTCGGACCAACTTCGCACCGTCACCAATGAACATCTGTACGAGTTGTGGTCCGGCGAGTTTGAGGAAAGTGGCATCGGTTTGCGCAGCGCATGCTCGAGCGAGGAGGGTCTTGCCTGTGCCTGGTGGGCCGTACATCAGTGCGCCTGTAGATTATGATTAGCCTCGTCCACGTGTCTGTAGTTTGTGCCTTCGCATACCTTTCGGCGCCTTAATGCCAATCTTGGTGAACCTCTCCGCCTCCTTCATTGGCCACACCACAGCCTCGACCAGCTCCTCAATCTGCTTGTCCAGCCCACCAACGTCCGTGTACTTCTCCGTTGGCTTCTCGTCCACCTCCATAGCCTTCACTCGACTGTCATACTCGGCTGGAAGTGTGTCTAAGACCAGATATGAGTCCTTATTCACACCGATAAGATCGCCTGGCTTCAGCTTTTCGTGGTCGACGAGGCCAATGAGAGGGAGGAAGATGGTTTGTCGGGTGCTGGTCTTGATGACTGCGGATTTGCCGACGCGGGTGGCATCGAGGTCGATGTTGGCGCCTTCTTCGGCGGCTTCGGCTTCCACCCCGAGGTCGAGGATCTCGACGACGTTGCCGACGAGGTATGGTAGTTGTCTAGAAGAAGCACAGGTCAGCATATCTCCACTTGTTTGACATGCGGAGGACTGAAACACACCTGTTATTGTCGATCTTGTCCACATTGTCCTTGATCTTGTCGTGCATCGTCTGCTTCTCATGGTTGAGTCGATTAAACTCGCTCTTCATGATCCGCGTGTCGTTTTCTATGAGCCGCCGCCGCGCAACGATGTCCCGTGTGCTTGAGTTGAGGATCTCCATGTCGATCAGGTTCTCTTCCTCCTT
>JAABUW010003044.1_pt1 | contig 24462 bp, 27 predicted proteins | sample 5560081 | NCBI WGS metagenome assembly JAABUW01 (sample SAMN10711882, study PRJNA513363) | rock metagenome | isolation source: Antarctica rocks | place: Antarctica: Victoria Land, Knobhead sud | reverse complement strand
ATTTTCTTCGCTATATAGAGACATCCTCATGAATCCACAGTCTTGCCCCTTTAGACAAAATCATTCTCGATATAGTGGTCCACAGTCTTCGTTCATCTGACTGATCGTTCAAACGCCGAAGGTAACGTACACGGACCAGCTCGTCCCGCCAAAGAGCAGCTCATCACTCGTCTCGGTCAGTACCTTCTTCTCTGGATACTCGTGGTCATGCCTATACATATACGGTGTGTTGACATGGGTAGGATTCGGAATTCAACGAAGATGTGAGCGACGATGAAGACGATCGAGGAGACGAACACGAGGAGACGCCGACGGATGCCAAGAGCTCGAATCCGCTTAAAGTAAGTTTGATACTCCTGCCATCCTCCATTCCATGAGACCTTGCCTCCTCAGCTCTTAGGGGTTTCATGTCTCCTCCTTTGTCTATCCTGGTAATCAAGAGCTGATGGGTGTATTCCCACTCCTCGAAGAAGACAACCGTTCTCGCGGCGAAGGATCCGAATAGAACCTTCATAGTATGTGCAATCAATGAGGACGCTACGCGGACTGATGATCTTTAGCGTGCCCGTGACCCGCCATCCCCGATCTCGAGCACGCATCGCCAGGACGGAGACAGGAAGATTGTGAAACGAGCGAGGAAGAGCGGGACGGTTTAAAAGGCGACGGTCGAGGGTAGCACGGTGAGTCTGCCATGCAAACTCACCTTGTATATACAATACTACAACTTCTATTCTCGCCTCTGTGTCCGGGCATTGGGTCGTACAACGCTGATATCCTTTCAGACCAAGAAGAGAAAACAGAAAACAGAGAAAATCTAGAGTAACGACGACACTAGTCTTTGGGTCCGTGACAGCAGCGGGACAACCGACCTCTCGGTCGAATCAAACATTCTCGGTTGACTCCCGCCGCCCGAGAAACAGCTCACGGCGGCCGCCAAAGGCCAGCTGCTCGGTCTCCAGGCCAGCATCGAGCAGAACGCATACACTGCCGGAGTCTGGAGATCCTTGATTTGGAATCCCATCAGGTCAGTCGAAAAGTTTGACAGCCGTCATTCCAGGTTCAATCTCATTGTTGGCGCCTTCTGCTCGGCATGTGCGATCGTGCTTCTCTTCTTCCTCCCAAACTCGCCGGCGACTATCCGCGGATTTTCCATGATTCCAGGCTTATCATGCTAGCAAGAATGAGGAAGAATCAGACGGGAGTGGAGCACAGGCAGATCAAGTGGGACTAGGTCCAGGAGACCTTCAAGGATTACGAGACTGTGAGTGCGCCTACCTGTTCGTTCTGCAGTCATACTTCAGGCAGCCTGCAGTACATGTTCTTCTTCCTCGGATTCGTTGCGCACATCCCAATGGAGGGCCTTCTAATGTACGTTGTTGTATCCCGGCTTCACCTCTTACAGTCTGCTTATCTCGAGAAGTTCTCTACACTGGTGATCCAAGGTCTTGGATTCAATACGCTCAAAACCGCACTGCTTGGCATCCCCCAAGGCGCCTTTGTCGTCATTTGGATCGCTGGCGGCGCGCTCATGGATGCCCATCTCCCCAAGAACAGCCGGACGATTGTCTGCGCTCTATTCATGCTGCCCACCATTTCTGGAGGTTTGGGCTTCCTACTCGGGCCTGACGACGCAAACGTGGGGCTGTTGATCTGCTTGTAGGTCAAATGCAAAGCTGAGAGGATGTGGCTGAGACTTCGTTTCAAGCTATCTTACTGGATCGTACCAAGCCTCCTTCGTCCTCTCGCTCTCCTTGATCACCTCGAACACCGGCGGTCAACCTAAACAGGTAAGCTGAACTTTCGATCAATAGTGATCGCTGATACCGTTTACACAGATCCTCGTCTCCAGTATTATCTGGTTCGGCGCTTGTGTCGGCAATATCGCGGGACCGTTCTTCTATCAAACCGACCAAGCTCCCAAGTACGACCTAGGCATCGGCTCCCTACTTGTGTGCAACTGCCTCGAATTTGCCCTCTTCTTCTTCTTCCGAGCAGCCTTCATCTGGGAGAACAGCAGAAAGCCAGGGAAGGCAAGCAGTTCTCTGAACCAGATCTCAACGCCACTGCGTTCCAGGATCTGACCGATAAGCAGAACATCAAGTGGGTCCGCGTTGTTTCCATTGGTATTCTCGCTGATCCTCAATAGCTTCGACTACGTGTATTGCTTCTCGCGCTGTTTGCCGGGCCGTCGCAAGTAAGAGGAAAGAAATGAACACATATCTGCGATGCAGCATTGTATGATCTGTACTTGGAGTGCTCACCAGGTGGCGGCCACAATGACATTAGCCCAACATCCGACGTGCGCGACCGAGCCGTCCAGCCTCGTTCACCATGTGCTTGGTCGCGTCCATTCATTCCCCCTTCCTTAGGGTGAACAAGGGAATCGAAATACATATCATTTAGCACATTGCGAGCGATCCCGCTTACGCAAACTTCCGACTGCAACCCCATCGCCTGCCCTCACTGCCATCGTCCGAAAGCTCCGTACGCTTCTCCTCCACGATGCCCTTCTGGTCCTGCTTCTCGTCCCCTGAGCCCCGACAATCCATCACCAGGACATGGTACGCCCCTCCACCACAACCTTACTACACTTCGCCACGTCAAACCGTCGCGTCTCTCATCTACACCTCACCAGTGAGAACCACCCAAACGAATCGATAGTCCTGCGGTACCACCGCTGGAATCGACACCATGGCCTATTGCGCTACGATCGAACGTGCTACGCCCAACTCCGTCATGACCTTCGAGGCCGAAAGATCGATGCGGAAGCAGGAGAAGCAGCTGAGGAAGGCGGAGAGGGAGAGGAGGCGTGTGGAAGAGGAGACTAGGGGGATTCAAGAGGCGAGGAGGAGGACGGAGGAAGAGAGGAGAGAGAGGGAGAGGAGGAAGAGGGACGAGGAGAAGTTCGCCAGGATGTGGTCGAGGTTGCAGCGCACTCAGCGACGAGGTACCTCCGAGAGAGGTGCTAGATCGGTAGCCGGATCGAATGCGACGGATCGAGGCGGATTTGCATATGTGGGCGGCGAGTTCCATTGAGCGGAAGGATGCTTGAAATCAATCCTTGAAACACATCGGAGTTCAAGATCCCTTCGTCATCGATTTCCCCAGATTTGCTACGAATGCCCCTACGAGCTTTACCTTCTTAGCCGAATCGAACACTCCGGTGCGCATCACCGTATCGTCCGTCAGTAAGAATAGGTCCGTCCTTGCCGGTAATTCCCTCTTGAAAGCTCTCTCAAGTCAACCAACTCCAGCGCGATCTTCCCAGTCATAGCCACCGAATACGTCCACATTTGGAAGAGATCCATGTTGGAAGGCTGCGTCCGGCGACTCAAGGGCGTAATCGGAAGGCGGCTGAGTAATCCCCGGAAGATTGATTGCAAGGAGGATACCAGTCATGCCAGATCCTAGGGGAGGAAGGCAAAGCTCTCTGACCCGTCATACGGACATGGCAACCCCCGAAATGTAAACTGGGCCATCAAGTATTATGCAAACTGGGACAGGCTGAAAATGCTTTCTTTGCGTCAGGAGGGTTTGAAAGTCATGTGAAGTTGGTACCCGCGTCGCCCTCGTTCCAACCTATTCGTAGTTATATACTTTCGGTGTCGCCCTCTCCGTCGTACAAGATACCGCACACCCAGCAATTCTACCACGTCACGAAAGCTCTTCACCAGATACCGTAGCTTCTCTCTTTCCACCACCTCGAGGAATCGGCTGCACCACACCTGATCGTCCAGCATGTCCAATCCACAGTCCCCGGCGCCAGCGGCGGACTTCTCCTCGGCGAGCAATCCGCTCAAAAAGTTCAAACTCGTCTTCCTTGGGGAACAGAGTGTGGGTAAGACCAGCTTAATAACACGATTTGTGCGCCGCGAAAAGAAACGAACCCAAGCGCGGGAGGCTGATGGAGTGCAGATGTATGATACTTTCGACAATACATATCAGGCTACGATTGGTGAGGGTACTCTTGGTGGAACCAGTCCGGGCTGACGAATGGGCCAGGTATCGATTTCCTGTCCAAGACGATGTATCTTGAGGACCGGACGGTGCGATTACAGTTATGGGACACTGGTATGTGATCGTGGCCGTGTATAGCGTTGGGTGCTAACGACGCGACGCAGCTGGGTGAGCTTGATCGGGAGCACTAATCCTGGTAGCGCTGACCTGCGTCTTACTTGGTTTTGCTCTGCTCAGTCAAGTGCGGTCTGTCCCTAATCGACTTCGCTCGACTGATTTTGGCAGGAACGATTCCGCTCGCTCATCCCTTCCTATATCCGTGATTCCTCAGTCGCCGTCATCGTTTACGACATTACAAGTGCGTCACCGTGAACATGCTTCCATTCTCAGTGATCGACAGCTGATCTGCGGGACGTCACCAGACCGGACATCATTCCTGAATACGACAAAGTGGGTGGACGATGTCCGGAATGAGCGGGGACAGGATGTCATCATTGTGATGGTGGGGAACAAGACGGACCTGAATGACAAGCGGTGCGTGCTTGACCGGCGATCCCTAGCGAAAGCCTATGATTGCTCGCAGACAAGTAACGCCAGAAGATCTGGATAAGCGAGCGAAAGAGCTAGGCGTCATGTCGATTGAGACCTCGGCAAGAGTGGGACATAACGTCAAGACGCTCTTCAAGAAGATTGCTATGGCATTACCCGGAGGTAACGCAGATGCAACAGAGGGAACGGTGAACCAGAGTATGTCCACGTTCCATGTCACCCACCACGCTTGGATGAGAGGCTTAGAATGGACTGATAATGTACAGAGATCGATGTATCCTCAACATCCGGGGAGGAGACACCGCAGGCTTCCGGATGTTCTTGCTGAACGGAGAAGCTGGAGACGAGTCGCGGCCTATGATCACGATGGCGATGTAAAGTTGCTCCATGGCCAACGAGATAAGCCCTAGACAGCTGTGGTGCGAAAGAATCAAGGCGCGTCCCAGCCTGATTGCGCCTATCCAAGGAAGATGGCATCCAGAAAAGTCAAACGCGTGGCAACTTAGCGGTCGGGAAGCCAACACCTTCACAACCTCATACTTTCCATTGCGACCGTCTTTACACTGGTTGAGACTTTGTCAGACATCCGTCTCAACCCTCGGAGAATCGCGTACAAAGTCACATCCATCGCCGACCAAACACGTACAGTATGTCTGGTCAAGAGGGTTATGCCATAGTGGACGTGGACGAGGATGTAAGTGACCTTGACGACAACAAAGGGGGTTACGTGAACTGACTGGACTTTCCTGCTCTTCCCCCTCCCATGTGATCCCGCCGGCTTCCCTTGTCTCTGTCTCCATGTATCGTTTCGTTTGCTCTCATCAGCCCGCGGGTGATATCAGCGGTCAAGGTGGTCAAGGTCTCGAGTTCAAGAGTTGGTCCAGGAGGGTCTTGGCGTTTTCGCATGGGGCTAAATCACCCGTTCTCACAGCTTTCCTGTCGACTGACCCCGCACCCAATCGATCGACCTCGCCGAGTGGGGCGAGAAATGCCCCGAACGTCCCATATAGCCCTTTCAATATCGCCTACTATCAGGTCCGTACAATACCTATCGTTAGGGTTCTGATTGACAACTGCTTCACTTGCTTAGAGCTATTTCGATGTCGACACAAACACGGTCCTCAGGCGAGTGAGCATGGCGATGATACCGCGCGAAGGCTTCGTTGCGGACATCTGTGATGGCCAGATTGATCTCTACGGTAGGTGTTTCGCCCCACCCATTGCCAGAAGCTGGCTCATTTTTGGTGCGTCATGGCGCCTTCTTCTGATCTAGGACCCTTCTGGACACTTACCACCCTCATCCTGTGCCTCTACACCACCTCCACCCTCACCTCCTCCATCACTCAATATCTCGCTTCCCCTACCTTGCATCCAAACTCCAATCTCCCCCTCCTCTCTACCGCCATCACCACGACCTACCTATACGGCCTGCTCGTTCCGGCTTTATTATGGGGTGCGACAAAGTGGTTGAGCATCGGCGAATGGGGGGTCGCCGAGGCTTTGGGGGTATACGGGTATGCGATGGCCGTATATGTGCCGATCAGTCTCTTGTGCCTCATACCGGTGGGGATTTTGCGATGGGTATTGGTCGGTGCAGGAGCAGCTAGTTCGGGTGTCTTCATGTGAGCTGGCCATGGCGCGCAGTCGTCTGACTGGCTCGTACTGTCTCGAATGCCGGATCATGCTGACTGGACTGACTTTAGAGTGCGGAATATCTATCCCGTGATTGCATCTGTAAGGCTATCGATTTATCCTGTAGTGTCAGGGAGGAAGCTGAAGCGCTTGTCGAAATCCACAGGCGGAGAACAAGCTGAATCAACTGCTCATCATCGTCATCGTCGTGTTGCACATAGCCATGGCTCTCGCCATGAAAGTGCTTTTCTTCTCGTAGGTCTCCCGCTGTAAATCATCGGAATAGGCTCATCTTCCGCGTCAGGTACTCCGTAGCTGGGGTCAACGCCGGCCCGGACCCTATCGCGGATCCTTTGCCTACGACAAAATAGCAACTATGCGATGCAATGCATATTATGGGGGAAATGCGTGCTGTCTATCATGATACAAGAAAATGCTAAAATGGGACATTCTTCATCTCACCTGTCGCGAGGATGTCGTCGTCAAAGATTGCGCCATCATCAAACGGGTCGCCCTCATCCATCCGCTCGTCATTGCCGTCGTCGCCAATTTCATCTCGATTTCGTCCTTCCATGTCGCGCTCTCGATCCCGACCTGCTTGCTGGGTTGAGTTTGGAAAGTCTCCTCCCTTGTCTTCAAACGACCCAGGCATGCTGCTTTGCGTGCTCCGCCTGCCGAGCACCTCGTCTTCATCGGTCTCGCTCAAATCGTCAGAAGTCATGGCTGGACCCATCAGCGGGCTGCTTGGTCGAGAGCTGGCAGTATTCGCCATGGGCAGCAGCGGTTGCTTGGACGATCGACGACCGATCGAGGCGATCTTACCCAACATACCGGTGCTGAGGCGGGATGAAGTATCTGATCGAGCTGACAGCGCAGGTGATGGAGGCGTCAAGTCTGGCAAGGCGACATCGATGACCGATGACCGCCAATAATTGAAGTCGGTGAATTCGGGCTTGACCTTCGTATTGACGGGCGGGAAGACTTCATTGACTAGGTGATTCTGGGACGACCAACGTCAGTCCTACTCTTGTTCGCAACGCGTATTACTGACCAGACCCATATAGCTCCCCTTGTGCCCCGCCGCTTGGAGCAGTTCTGTTTTCACTACCCCGGTCGAATCGATCGTATAAATCTTGGCCGCTTCAATACCCACGCTACGATAGCTCATCGCATCCGTGATACGATTGCCGAAGCCTGCAAAAAAGGCCTCCTTGGCTTTTCCAGCAAACAGTCGCTGAATATCCCGTAGACAGGCCATCTTGAATAGCTCAGGCTTCCGCATGATCACTTCGCTGATGATAGTCAGCCATATTGAGGCTCTCACTGCAATCCGACTCGCCGGTGTAGACTTGCCATGAGACGATCCGGACTCATAATGACTGGCCCTTCAGGCAGGCGGTACTCCCCTTGAATGATACTGTTGAGATATTCACGAGTTGAATCGGCCTGCCCAATGGCTCTCGAGGTGAGATACATGATCTTGTATCCGTTGTTGCAGATATCGGTATAAAGCTTGGCGATGCCACCGTGAGTCCAGTCCCGTCCGATGGCTGCGAAGACGTGCCCGAGCGCATCGGATCTGAGTAATTTGTCAATGGTGCTGTTCACCGGGCTTGCGACGTACTTCGTGATTGTCCCGTCGATGTCAGAGATGACAATTTGATCCGTCTCGTCCCACAGGAAGATACGGGCTGTGCAGATCGCTACTCCCGAGTAAGACGATGTGACCGAGAATTGCACGGTATTCGGTCCGGATTTGAGACTCAATGCTTTCTGCGCGGATCAAACATGTTCACCATCCAGATTTGATGCTTACCAACTGATCAGAGGACAGCCGCAAGGTCTTGGCATAGTGCTTGCCGGATTCCGCGGGATCCACGTCAGATGGCTGCGACATTGTACGGCGTATGGGTATCGGCGGCGATTCCACCTTTTCGTTCGGCATACCCGGGACTGATTGTCGGCGCTCTCCATTCGCGGGGCGAAGACCTGTGGCTCCACTCTGACCCCTGCGCCACCATCGAGACCAGCCGTAGCCAGACGTCGGTCGAGGAGGAACCGTCGGGTCGATCCCTATGTCGGTCAATGGTGGGAGGATAGCGTCTGATGGGACGTAGGGAGGAGTCAGGGACCGCCTATACGTTGCCAACGCAAGTAGCAATCGGTAGCCAGTCGACCAAGTCAGATACCTAGCTTTGTTCAGCCAATTCACCGCTCGCTCCAGGTGTTACGTACAGCAAGCTATACCGAACGACCAAACGCGGGTCGTCGACAATCTGAGGGTCTTCAATGAAATTTTGGAACGACACCCGATTCTTCAAAAAGGTTGTCTCTTCGTCGTCCTGCAGAGCTTCGAGTAAACCTCCTTCGCCTACCTAGATGATTCCAACTTACTGAGGTGTCTCCAAGCAGTGCGAAGCCGCGCTCACCGCACAGAGCGAGTTCGAAAGAATGCGATCGCCCATCGTCCATATCCAAGACAAACATGAATGGACTATCTTCAACATTCTTAAGCTTTCCGGGTAATGATGCCAGCGTCCCTCTGTGTACGGCGGAAGTTGCCAAATCCATTCCAGCGGATGTGCTGCTGTCATTACGCATTCGCTGTTCAGATGTTTCGCCGTTTGTCGCGGGTGGTCCGGATGAGCTCCGTTCCATCTCACGGCTTGGCTGCTGAGAGTCTTTGATGTCTTCTTCATTCGATTGACTGGACACTCGACCCCAATCCCACGCGTAGTCCATGTCTGCGTTTGAGGCCGCGGAAGCCGTAATGAGAGCTGATCGCTGAATGGATGTCCCGCTGAATGTATCCGACATTGGCGGTGAGGACGAATCTAAGAGTTCTGAACGAGGTGGGACCGATATTGATAAATTGTTGCTGTCTTCGGGGAATTGAGGGGGCTCGGAGTGTCCCCGGTCATTTCTTCGGCGCGATTGAGAATGTGTATGTACAACGCCGAGATTCCCCGATTCAAGGGACAATGCGTCAATGGCCTTGGGCAGGTCGGACATCGAAAAAGGTGATGCTCCAGGTTGAGCAGGTTGAAGCATCTTTTCGTCAACCGGGACGACTTGTGAAATCGTCGTGCTTGCTGTTCGAGTGGATGGCAGCAGGGGTTGCGATGGCGAGAGCAGCGAAGTGATAGGCGGGTGGATCGATGATATCAGGTCGTGAGCGAATGTATTAATAAGAGATCCCTTGATGATGGTTTGGGCATCCGAATCTGCCACGGCACGCTTTTCCCCATCCTCCATCTGAGGTGGGCTTTGCTGTATCCTCTCCGCTTCCTTCCAACCTGCAGCTTCCACCTGGGTGTGTTCCTCTTCGGTCGCCTTGCGGGTACTGTGGTAGCCAGCCATATCCAATACCAAGTGCTTGCCGTATAGTACATCAGGACCCTCGCCCTCGCCAGCTTCAACTTTGGGCAACATCTCCAAACCTTCCAGTGCATTTCGCCGGTCGTAGGATGCATCAAGCTCCTTGGAATAGCTCGAAAGAGTACCGTCTCGCGAGGGAAGGGCTGTCGACTCGCCGGCCTGGGCGGCCATCGGGTTGGGAGGAGCCTGAAACGATGGTACTTCCGGCCGGCTGTCCGGCCGGCTGTCCTGCTTGTCGATTGTCCCATCGACGCCTTGTCTTTGATCGCGTCCATCAAGTCTCATTGAGGCGAAAGAAGACGACCCCCGAGCCTTCTCCGGGGACGCGGACTTGCTGGAGCGGGATGAGGACGAAAGAAACGGAATGGATGGGATGAAAGCTGTGGCGGTGTTGAGAAGCGAAGAAGGCGATACGGCGGACGTCGAGCTATCTGAAGTTGTCTGAACGCCAGCCGGCGGCTTGCCGAGGTGATCATCGGGTACAGGGTTGATCCTCCGGTCCAGCTCATCCTCCTCATTTGGCCTCATCTTATTGCCAGCTGCATCAAGGTCCAGAAAATCCACATCTCCGAGGGTATTCTCGACACTTTTTGGTCCTTCAATCAAAACGTCGTCTCCACGCTCATCATGGCGCACTTGCTTCTCGGTCTCTCCGAAAGGCTGTTGCGTCAGGGACAAACCAGTAGCAGTTCCGGGAGGAGTCGACTGTCCGTCGACTGACGGTAAGGACGTGTGAATTTGCTCCAAGTCTTCCCCATTGGGGACAATCTTATGATCTGATCGCGGTGGTGTTGGGGCTATCGCAGCTGCCTACACAGCCATGTTAGTGCTGGCCGTTGGTATAGCACAAACTCCCTCACATCGCTCGCCATGACGACCGGACTCGTCAACAGCTCCTCGGGTACCACTTCATCCGTCTCTAGCACAAAGAAAGCTTCGCCCGTCTCGCCAACTTTCATGCCGAAAGGTGCTGTGTGAGGAGGAGGTAGATTGTTGGGTAATCGTACTGTAACACGCTTCTCTCCAGCACGAAGAACTTGGAGTTTGCCGAAGCGGACATGGAAGGGCGAGGAAGAGAAGACGACATCGCCATTGTCGTCGTCGACATGGCGGACCACGACTACATCGATAGCCCCGGATAGTGTAGCAGGGTTAATGCCGGAATCTGCGGCCACAAAACAACATGTCAGTAAGCGTAGACTACAAGACTGACATCGGAAAGGACAAATGGGTCGACATAGGATACCGGGCACTTACAGTAGCTATAGGCCTTTGAGAGGTATTGCATGTTATCGAAGCGAAAGCCTCGACGAAGGAATAGTTGACCGGATTATCGATTGAAGTACAAGGCAGCAGAACGTGTGTAAAAAATCCGCATGCAGAATCACCACTGGTTGTCCGGCGGCCAACAGGAATCGGAAGGCTTTCGCTCTGAGCATGCTCCGACCGGTTGGCGGTGTAGAGGACCAGTCCCCGGAGCGTTCAGGGTTCTTCCTCGTGATGCGGTTGTGAAGGTTTGCCAATTCAGATCTATCCGGATGGTGATCCTGATGACCAAGAACGAGCCAAAGTGAATGTATATGTGTGCTCTACTAGTTACACAGCGGCGGTGAGTTTCTAGGGCCCACGTGGGTTCAATCGACTTGGACCTCTTCACAGGTTGTCGACCACGTAAAATGTCAGGATCGTTCGTACCCTCATAGACGAGATGAGAGATGATCAGGAGCGGTACCGCTCCCTAATTATGGCGACAACTTTTTGGGTTCTTGCGAAGCAAACATTGATCTCCATTTGAATAAGAGCAGCTTGGAACCATGCAAAGTGCGATGCAACTCATCTAACAACTGGTCTAGAACTTGAACACCTCGTCCGACGAATAACCGAGCTCCTTCAGCGCGCCCAGCAGATCACCTTGTCTCGGTCCATCTTTAGGTCCAGCTATTGACTTCACTTGCGGAGGCGGCCCGCAAACGAATGCCATCACTTTATCGTCGCGATCCTCCGTCCTGGGGAAAATCTTCGATAGCATAGGAGCAGTTATATAGCCCTGCTCACCTGCGGTGAATCGTCAGTCATTCAGTGCCAGGTAAAATAGGAGAGACTAACCCTTCCATCCTGCCGGTCCTTTGTCTACTACGTAGTTCAACTGCAGTCGTTCGGGATTCGCCTTGGCCAGATTGTCCCACTCGCGACGCAACACTTGGGCCCGATTAACTACGCACAACTTGCTGTCCGACTTGACTTACAGATGTCATCCTCGGTCACGTTTGAGAATACGAGCGTCCACTTCGTCTTGTCTTCCGGCATGCCCAGCGAGTGTGAGATCAGTTGGTATATGGGAGTAATCCCCGCGCCTCCAGCGATGCACAGCCCTCGATCGAAGACATTTGGCTTGTATTGGTATTTCGGAATCGGGCCTTTGAAAAGCAGTTGGGAGCCAAGTTTCATCGACGCAATGAAAGGTGATAGTTTGCCGTCCTGAACGAATGTCAGATCACATCCGAAACGAGCGGGAAAATCTCACCGAGTATTCTTTGATCATGAGGGTCAAGGAGCCAGTCTCGTCAGGCGACGAGATCGGGGTGTAAGGCCTGAACGTCCACTCCATAAGGCAAGATATAGACATAAAAAGCAGACTCACCTGATGACGGGTTTCCCCTTATCGTCTTTGACCTCGTCATCACCCTCTGGTGATTTGACTAGTAGAGCGCTTGCCACTTGTCCGCCCGCGCTTTTATCTTTCAGATCATCGGGGAAGCTGAATCGGTATATGGAGCTATTTTGTGTATGACTGTCGACAGAGGTGAGACTAAACGGTGTCCAGGAGTCTCTACGACCAGATAATCAGCATTCCCTTCTTCGTTCTGGGATGTCGACTCACTTCATCAGGGCGCCCATCACTCCTGGTCCCTGGTTGCCGGCTTGCTTCTCCGCAACCTCAGCCTCGGCCTCGACCTTTTCTTTCAGATCCTTGCTCTTTTCCTGAAGCTGTGCACTCGTTGCTGATATCAGACAGTGAGGTAGGCACTCTTTTCAGGCAATCCTGACTCACACGGATCCCTTCGAAGATAGTAATAACCTCCGGCGTTTACCTGAGCAGGACTCACTCAGCACCGAGCTTCTCGAGCTGTTCTCGAGACGTACCAGCGCGAAAGTTCCAAGTACGAATGCCCAGTCTATTAAGAAAAGTTCCTGTTAGCTTAAAGACAAGGGAGGTGCGGAGAACCAAATAACTAATTGATGATGAAGATGCGTTTGGAGCAGACGCATAGCTTCTAGCCTGGACCATATTAGATCAATACAAGCCACTAAGCTCAAAATGAAAGCTGAAGCTCACTGAGATAGCTCTCGAGAGAGAAGAAGGACCCCAGGAGCCTCGGAGACATGACGAGGAACGTAAGGCACACATGACGTTTTCGTTGGCCAAGACCAGTGACAGATGATGGGGTAGCGTTTGATCGTTCCACAGCTGTTGCTGTTCGGAGTTCCGGGTGGCCACTCAGACATAGAAGACTGGAGACAAGCGAGAAGAGCGTCCTTGCAGTTGAAATCTCGGTCAATTCCATATTTCCCGTGCCTTTCTCCCTAGTTTCAGGGTGGACCACTTAAAGCAGAACCTGGCATCAAGACCTCTGAAATTCCTTCAGTCGGCATTCGCTCTCAGAAGAATGTTCTCAATGATTTGGTGACCCTTCCATGACTGAGTCATCGTCTATGATTCATTTACTCCTGCCGGCATAAAGTCTCATCCTTCACCCCTCATCATCATTCCGCCTGGTGAGAAGGGCGGTCGGTACCTTTCCCACCATGGGACCGCGTATGTTACTATCTTCGGAACAAGAAGACCTCAGCGTCCGCTGATGGATGCTCGGATCTAGTTTCTCCTTATTCTAACCCCTCACATCTATCTCCCAGGCCGATCGCATCAAATACCAGCCTCACTTTCAACTCCTTCTCACCTCTTTCCCCCGACCTTCTCGAAATCAAACTTCAGGATGCGAATGGTGAAGATGAGATGAGGAAGATCCTCAGCATCGCAGACGAAAGGCTACCTAACCCGGAGAAATTTCAGCGGCATAAGATGGGCCCGGTCATCTATTACTCGAGAGAAAGGCTACTGAGGATCGCCAAAAGGTGTCAAGCGAAGGGTTGGAAGATCCCAAGGGATATGAGTGGCCTTGGAACATGGTTTGGGTAAGCGATGGACTATGCGGTAGAGCTCAGCTGCTGAATGAGCTACAAGCATGCCTTCCCCTGCCCAGGCATTTCACGTTCAACAATTGGAAGACCCGGCAATTGCTCCAATCGGTCCCTCTGCTGGTAGCTCCAGCCGGCGAGGAGGTGCAGCCGGCTATGGCGAGGGGTTTGGATATGGTGGTGGCATAGGAGGAGGAAAGGGTATTGCCAGGGGTGGTCGAAATATTGGGTGAGAATAGGTCTAACATTTTTACCAGGATTTCGAGTCTGCAGCCATGCTGATACGTCTTGCCCAGACTTCGACGGACAGCGGACGGTCAGCTGGATGCTAATGGTCTACCACTGCCTTCCGAAAGTCGACGAGATGCCTTTGGTGGTCAAATGGGTCGGTTTTCGGTACGGAATCTAGGGGACCGCAACATGAAACTTGGAGGCGACGAAGCAAGTCCTCCAAAGGGTCCAATGCCGTCCAGCGCTGACATCAGCTGTCACTTTCTAGGCTGGTAAAGGAAAGGACGGATCTGAGCGGAAGGGCCGGAAGGATGATGGGGAATGGCGAAGATCAGGTAATCCGGGCGCTTTACTGCTCGAGGTTGCTATTGACAGCTTGCTGCAGAGAGGGGATCGGCGCCACCACATCTTCGCTGTGGAGATGAATCGCGCCGACCACAAAATGCTTGGAACAATCGTTACGTCAAACGCGAACAAGGGCCTCAGGAGCCTGCGTGGATGGACGATCAGCAAGATGCATCTACCGGACTTACGGATGCTGTCACCCAAGAGGCGAGCATTTTAGACCCGCTAGTCAAATTCATGCCTGGCGAGGACATGATCGCCGCTCACAAGCGAGCGATGAAGGCGCGTGAGGCGGAAGGGGATTGGCGGGGTGGCACGAAACCACTGATTTCGTTCTTTGGCACGGATCCGGCAATTGCGTCGTTATCTGCAGCATCCGAACCCCAACCAGGCCTGACGGTGCCCTCCGCGAAGCCGAGAAACTTCAATGCGGCCGACTATCTTCGCCCGACTAGCCAGCAATCCGAGGAGGACAAAAAGGAGGCGGATGAGCCGGACCCGGCTTCCAACGCATTTCAAAGTCGTTTTCAAAGATTCTTTGGGGGTCCGTCTCCAACCTCCGCACTCACTTCTGGATCACCTGGAGTCATAAAGGAGAGGGAGCAGACTGTCTTTTCGCCTCCAATACACTCGCCTCCAGAAATCTTATCACCATCACAACGATCTTATGGGGATACGACGGATCGAGATGAAGCGTACAAACCCGATGATCACGTGGCGACGCTCATGGGATTGCTCTCCAGCAAGGTACGTGTTCAGCGCTAGACAAGTCCCGTAAAGCTCATCCAACATAAAGGTTTCGGGTCTACCAGCTCCTGTTCAAGCTTCCCCGGACGACAGATCTTCGCAGTCATTCTCGCACTCTTCGGAGACTCTGCCCTCCCACATGCAATTCCACGACTATCAACGTCCAGAGCTTCAGCGGGCGCCACTCCGAACGGATACAACACAACGCAGTTATCTCTCCAGCCCTACTCGTCTACATAGACCATCGGGTGCTCCGCCCAACGATTCGCGGCGCGGCATGCCGCTCGACTTTCAAGGGCAAGGGTCAAATTCCCATCCAATCCACTATGACTACGAATTGGGGTCGAGACACTCCCAGAGCTTCCGACCTCCGTTAAATCATCCGCATGATCTTCAGCAGCTAAACAATCCCCACAAATCCCCCACAAATGACGAACAGAGCCGCCATGCAGCATCGATGCAGACCGCGGCACAAGCTCAGCGTCCACAACAGATAATGCTGTCACCAAGCGGCCATCAATCTGTACCCCTAGGCATATACAACCGAGCGATGCCGCCCGGTTATCGACCTTCCGCGAATATGTATCCGCATCAGGCTCGAGATGAGGGTGGCATAGCGCCGCATGATTTCCTTCGCGATCTTCCGTCCCAATCCCAGGGCTTTCCCCGTTCGGGATCTCGAGATTACCAATCAACGCCGAGCACGCTTTATCCAGGAGGCCCTCCCCGGCCGGGTCTTCAAGGGTTTATACCGACCCAATTCCCTCTTTCTGGCGGCCCCAGGCCGCCGTCTGACATGTTTCAGGCCGGATCAATATTTCAGTCCGACAATTACTCTCGCTACGGCCCTCCACCGCCAGGCTTAGGACCGGGATCAGGTCAACTAGGCGCGTCACAGCAGGACATGTTGGCAACGCTGTTCGCGGGGCTGGGACCACGAGGTGGGGCAGGAGGTTGAAGTCCTGTCCACTCGATGGAAGCGTATCAGCCCTGGTTTTTGTATATTATCACTATGCATCAACGAAATGGACGGTTCGATATTGAGTTCGCTGCCGCGATCATGGAACGCTCCGCTATTGCGCTCAACCCTGACCGACATAGCGCTTCTTGCCCCATGTGCGCCACATCTCGGCCCATACTTCCTTTTCTACCTCCCGCCCAGCACCTTCCCCCAATCCAAATGGTAGTCCAATACTCTCTCCTTCCCTTCCGTGTCCCTCAACACGACCCCCAGACGTCATCAGATCGCAGATAGCGAAAAGACCGGGCTCAAGGGAACGCCGGACTTCTGTCGAAAGCCCTGCTACTGGATCGCTGGCTGCGCGGACGTATGCAACCAGTATGGATGGAGCATGCTTGGCAAGCGGGCCGGCCAAACTTTGCGCTTTATAGTTGAGCTCCGTCGATCTTGGGGCAGATATTGTCGCATGACACAAGCTAATTAGCAACCGCGTTAGCAGTCTGCCTTCGTTCTCCCCGAGACCGGCATCATGCTCGCTGATCCAAAATGGCCAGCGCCGACAGACACGAGATCGATAGGTCGGACTCCGGCTAGGCGCGTTTCGCTCTTTCTGGAGAAGAGGGAAGATAAAGCTGGCAATGGTAATGAGTGCTGGGAGGTTGATAACAACCAGATCTGTGCGCCGCCGGATGGCGCTGATCACCACATCCAGACACTCGGTGAATATCTCAGAGTCTGTCGAACGGCTGCGCGACTGGGAGTGAGATGGTAGAAGTAATTGAAGAACGATTTCAAAAATGATTGACAAGTCGGTCGGCCTCAGGCTCCGAGCCTGACGACCATGAGCACGTATTGCCACTCTGGCGTGAGACTTACTCTTTTCTTCACCAGGGATCCGACTACCTTGATGCTCGCATTACACTCGAAGGCACTCAATGCTGGTATAATCGAGCAAATCGTGGACAGCAGGATCTGACCATACTTCCGCACCGCTGTCCCCGAACCTTTTCCATGGTTCAGATGAGACGGTTTGATATAGCGAGAACGCACCCTCGACCGATAGCTCCAGCATGATGTGCGCGGCCCGGAGGATCGAGGCAACCTGAGATCGCGGTGCGGATCTTACAGTCGAGCAAAGCAGAAACACAATCGCCTGGAGCATCGACTCGAACTCGCCCGCAGACGCGCTCCTGACTAACGTCGCGATTTTTTCCTTTGTAAATGCTGAGTACATCAGCTACTTTGCATTCCACCCAACGTAATCGCTTACGATTTTGACTTGTGCACTGGAGAAGGATGAAGGCCACAAGGGTCTTGTCGTTCGAAAGATCTGATAATTCCGGACCTCTATCCAGGCCGATGATTTTGAGAACAGACAATAGCAGTGGAGTGAAATCCGTCGGAGGCGTCGAGACCGCGCCTCTTCGAGCACCTCTGAGGGTCTTCATCAAGACCTCATTTCCCAAGGTCTGGTATGCAGCTGATGACATTGCTTCAGTCCTAATCACCCCGAACTCACTCACCTGATGAGTTCAGCCAAAGTCTGAAGTCTATGGTAATTTGCCATGCGCGTAGGAGGGTGATGTGCGATTGCAAGTTAGGTGGACGAGGGACCCATGCGGAGATTGCGGGACGGAGGTTGTCATGCAATCTCTGTGCGAGTGACTCCATTTTGACTCGTAATACGTCGCTGTACCTTGGAAATTCTTAGCTACCCTGCGCCCAGCGGTATCGGTTCTCAACTCACTGCCCCTGGTCGCCACGTTCCATCACGACCTCGCAAAGTAGTAGTGCCGATCGCGAGAGCAGATCGGTACAGATCGAAACTGGTGCTCCTTGCATCACGCTTTCGTGCCACCTAGCACATGGCTGACTTTTGAGCGCGTCGTCGAGCATTTCATCAATCATGGCTTTACTGCTGGCATACGACGCCTGGCATATGTGCCTATCATCTGACTCAGCGGATTCGACGAAAAGCACAGAGATTCTGGACTGACCGGTAAGTAGGTTCGAGAAGAGCTAAAGTTGTTTCAACGGAATCTTGAGCAAGTGATTCGTCCGCCTCAGTAAGCTTAGACAGCCTGATAAGGAGCTTCGAGTCACTCGTCTGAACCCAAGATCAGAGCTATTGATGGTGGCAGTCGTCGATTACGTACTAATGACCCGAAAGTATCCATGCCGATAACAGTGCGACATACCCATTGGCGTATCTCTAAACGCAGGGCACCCGTCGATTGCTGATCCAAAAGTAGCACGTTATCCACGATCATGTTACGGTCAACAAGGGAGAGGCACGAGGCTGGGCAGTAACTGAGGAGCCTAAAGAGAGGAAGGAATGACGAAAAAGCTCCTTGAACGCGCGAAGCAGAGATCTCATCGGATACGAGGCCGAGGAAAGCGGCTAGCAGGGATACCCTCGAGGTCAGACAAGCTCGAGACGAGGCAAGAAGGCGTACATCTCAAAGTGGACAGCTCCCAGATGTCAGCCTTGGCCAAAAGGCGCAAGGCTGCGACCCGGACAGAGCGTGCACTAGTCGTATTACAAGGAGTCACGGGCTCCAAGCAAACTCCAACGGAGAGCCAGAATGATCGCTGTTGTATTGGTGAGGCAACAGCACTGTGTCAACAGTCAGCAATGTCCATAGTCAAAAACGCACTCGATGAGTAGCAGACCTCGTTCCACGATGGCATGCAATGTTTCGCTCGTCAGAAAGTTTGTCTCATACCGATGCGTTGGGCTGTCTTTCGGCTGACCCTCGCTATGCCGAAGTATATCCAGAATCGCATCGAAAAAACGCTCGGGAGGCACCGATCTGGAGTCGAACTCTAGCGAATGGGAGTAGCCTTGTAGCATGAACAGCAACTGCAACGAAAGTGAGCATGCCACTCGCTGAGCCTCCAAAGGCACCGACTGCTTGTGCTCGCAGTTCCGGCAACGCGTCGACATCTGCGAGATTTGCCAAGAGGTCTTCCTCACCCAAATTTGGTACCGTGAGTTCAGCGCCTAGCTGAAGTCGTCCAAGGGCTTCATAAATCCGTAGATGACCCGAGAGGAAGATCTCCTGCGTCCATGTACTGCTTGGCATCTCAATTCGCGATGCGAGTGAGCTCTTTCGTTTCTTGAGATCAGAGTAGCCGTCAGGGCTCATAGTCCGACGTAGACTTGTCGTGCCGAGACCTGACCTGGCGGGTGCTAAAGCCGTCATGGCCTCCTGTACCTCCCTCAAATCGTCTGTCCCGGTAGCACAGCGAAGCAGGGATACAAGTATACGGCTGCGAATGCCAAATGTCGCCGCCGCGGCGGGCGATGGAGTCAGCCTTGCTCGACGACGCTTCTGTGCTCCCGAATGTGCCGACGAAGCGATGTCGAAATCCTCGACGGCGGAAGTAATCCTGTTCGCGATATTCTTGACCGCGATCATCCACGACAAGCTCGTCCGGCTTCGGAAGGCTCCAGCGTTGCCGGCATTGCATAACTTCACTCTCATCTCTTCCGTTGACAAAGGACCGTGAGCGATGAGAGCATATAAAGATTTTGCTGCTGATTCGGGCAGGTCCGTCGGTAGAAGTCGTTGCAACGAGTCATCCAACAACGAGCAGAATGCGTTCAAGGAGTGGGTGAGCTGATGATAGCGGAGTACTGCGGACAGTAATGCTCCCGCCGCGTCATGCGTACCGATAGGAGCCTTATAAGCAGGATAAGCAGGACCACGACGTAGCGGGAGGAGCTACGCACGGTGATACACCAGCTGATGACGAAAGGTCCAATCCTTGCGTTTGCATGGTCCAGCGTCTCTAGGACTGTCATCACCTGCAGGATACTTCTCGCTACTTCCTGACAATTATGTGGGTCACTGCAGTGGGTCTCCATTGAGGTTTGAGCTCTCTTCGTCTCGGCCTCGACCAAGTCGATCCAAGATGAGTCCCTTTCGAGGTAGCCTCCCCAGCTTAAGATAACACCCCAAAGAGCATACCGAGACGCCCATATCACTGGGACGACAGCTGCCGAGGCATTCGTTTCGACAAGGTTGAGCCGATCAATGATAGCGGACATTGTCGATCGTACGGTATCCCGAACTTTATCGGCGACAAAAACGTCATATGGAAGCTTGCTGCTCGATGGCTGATTGAAGAGGTCGAAACGAGCTCGAGTGGTATAAGTGATCATGCTCTGTAACAGCCAGGGCAATAGATGCAGCTCAATCGAGGGATCCACCGCATAGCCAAGAGCATCGAGAATTGACTGCAAAGGATTGGTTCTCTGCAGCATCGCCGGAGGTAGCAGGAGGGAAGCGAAAGTGGACCGCAATCTTTCCTTCATGGGTGTATGCGTGTCGAGGACAATGGCAAAAGCCGGCAAAGTACCGAATAATGACTGAGCGATCTGCAATAATGTCAATATCGCACATCTCCCGCTACGTACCTTGACGGCATCGTGAGAAACCGGTAACGCTTCTCTTAATCCGTCGCAGACAAAGTGTACTAGCTCCCATGGCCCTCCATCGTGGGTTCGAGACAATATCGGACGAGCAGAAGCCAAGTAGGCGATCATGTGACCCCAGACATCCGTCCATTGCTCGGCCTTCTGAGATCCTGCGCTTTCTTCGTATAAAAGCGAGAATGACCGCGCTGCCGACTCGAAAATGCGGCCCGTTGCGAGGTTAGGGCGATTCCTCAGAGACAAGAAGAAAGCAGAGAGAAGGCGCAGTGGTACGTAAATGGGCTGGGTACATTGCGGAAGAACATCGAAGAGCAAATCGTGGTACGCAGCATCGATCAGATCATTCGGCGTCAACCTATTCCAGATAAGTGTAGACTGACATGATGATGGAAGGACTCACGACGACTCGGCTCGTGTCCAACAATTCATGATCCAGTCTCGGATGACTTCAGCTTTCCTCGGGATATAGACCTCGCTGGCACTCCATACTCGGCGAGCGATTTCGATCTTGACCGGCCAACCAGGTTGAGGAGGATCGATGGAGGATTTCAGAGCTTTCAAGAGCAATGGCGCCGATTTGAGGTAATCTTCTATAGATTCCATGCCTCTTCAAACGAAGAGTTCGAAGAGTAAATTTCGTTCACACGAAGTGCCGGCGGTCTATGGATGCGTTGCCCCGCAATCCCGGTCATTTCATTTCATACGCATGACCGAAGCGAATTGAGACATCCTTCCCAGGCTTTCATATCGTCTATTCTCGACTCATTCCCTCCTCAATTGCCGAAGCATTCGACATTCACCTGACACGATCCCACATGTCTGTCTTCATCGATCCGCCATCTTGGCACCTGCCAGCGTCCACTTAGAGCACCATTCCGACGATGAGCTCTCACAGTCCTGTCCGACCTCGGACTTACGATGATGAGTCGTTCAACTCTTCGTCCCGACCTGCCAAGCATTTCCATTAAGACGAGGCTGCTCACGGTAACAAGAGAGTCAAACACGTTGAGGGATCTCACGGAATGACCTCGCCAGTCACGTGGGGCTGCAGGATAGCAAGCCAGCGAGTGAGTCAGGTCGGTCGCATTAGCGAAAGTCTCATTCTATTTACAGCTTCTTCATATTCTTGCGAACAGCCAACAATGCTTATCGGATCCTCGGATGCCATGACCCCGTCTTCAAATGGGGTACCGGCAGAGGATGAGCCGGAAGAGAACGTCGAGCCTTGGCTCATGACTCGCGAGGACGAGCTCACCTGTGGAATGTGTGCGGGCGTCTTCATCGGTGTGAATCAACGCATCAGACTGCTTTCTTTGACGTACCAAACGATAGCCTGTGGTTTTAGACGGGTGTGGGCCTGTCTTCTGTGGTAGCTGCGTCACTCAGTGAACTCGCGTGAGTGAGACCAAGATTATGAAATGGCTACAGCTGATCCATTCCACCAGTCTTTCCTTCCAAATCTCTCGTCCGACAGGCTAGCTGAACCGCATCCGATACAGGCGGTATACCCTGGCTTCACCCGTAGCAGTGGCAGTCCCATCTCGGCTCGACAGGAACATGGTTGAGCTCCTGCTGTTTCGGCGCCCTGGATCAGCAAGGACCGAAAATGAACAACGGCAAGCACGCGGAATATATTCCGGGGATGCCCAGGGGCCAATAGAGGTATGTGCTCTTGAAAGTGAAAGTGCTGACCAACCCATTTAGTTTCCAGCTCCCCCAAACCTAGCTCGGAGTCAGGTATCGACGGACTATTGGCGCCCTTGTAAATTTTGCTACCCAAATGATGACGGAGCCTGGAGGTGTCCGATTCCCGTAAGCGAGCGGTCTTGTACATCCTCGTGCTACTGACTCCTAGATCAGGTACTACGACGCGAGAACCTGTCGGAACGCGAGAGCTGTTCCAGAGTCGATGAACCGTGTCCCGAAGGTCATCGGCTTTGCGCGGGGTGGTAAGGGGAATAATAACCTACGGCAACAGGGTTGACTTCGAGAAATCAGTAATCGCCTTTAGCCAAGCGATAGCCCGCTAAGCTCTACGTGTCCCATAGGGCTTCTGCGGTGACTCTACTGTAAGACTTCCCATTACTCTTCAGGATGATACTGATCCCCTTACAGTCATAAGTGTGCACTTGTACAGAATTGGGACAGGCCAAGCCGTCATCTCAGTGGACCTTGTCGAGCGCCATCGAGGAATGCACCGTAGACATGCTGTCGATCGTGTATGGGATGAGCACTCAAGCGAGACGTGCAGCCTGCCTAGTACTCAAATGAAATCTAGTGACAATTGGGTCGAAATTGGCCGCTTGGCGGCATATCTTTCTGGACGTACCGATGAGACTACCATCTCCGTAGATGCTGTTCCCCGGTCCATCTTTGATTGGCTCCCCACTGCTCTGCCGCATCCGGTGGCCTTTATGGCATGACGAGTCGCGCGAACATCAATCCTCATCTGAGAACCGGATCATGCCGATGAAACGTTCACATCGCTGGGCCGAGGGGATACTGCAGACGGGGGTGTCCAACATGGAGAAGCTGCCGGCGGGCAGGAGCTGGAGGTGACAAGCAAAAGCCGCGGTGTTATGGACCCAAGCGCGCACTAGCATCCATATCGCCGACAGTCGCGTGCCAAATCGAGCGTAGGTTCCGCAAACGCTCGATGCCCTATTCTCGGCTACTCTCGCTGTCACGATGATATAACGAAGTAGGGCTCAGCACACACCAGATGGCCTAGCTTCAGCTTCGCTCGTCCAAACATTAGACGATCAAGACCGGCGCCTTTCTTCCTCATAGCGTCCCAGCTTCGAAACACCGCTAACGCTTGCCAATTCAGCCACATACAACTCGTTGGAAGTAGTCCACTGATCGGCACAGCACTCTGACGTTGACCTGAGTACAGCGCTTGATGGGATGCGGCCTCGTTTGGTATACTTCTATGACATTGCCCCGCTATAAGTTGCACATTTCGAACAATAACGGATATAAGAACAGACATTCAACTAAAGCCTCGCTATAGGATCCAAAAATTATGGAAGGCTTTCTGTTCGCTCGACTTACAGTTCAAACAAATACTGAAATATATCTAGCGCACAGAGTTTTGACTACAAGATCTTCCCAGAATCCCTGTTTGTGCTGATTCCGGCTTTCTGGGCAGACTCGCACAGCAAGTCCTTTTTCGTGTCCAGGTGTTTCTAGCTACACACCTTCTCATGATCCCAACTCCTGGTTTTCTCGGTAATAGACGCTTGCGGTTGGACAAAGCTTCACGGTCCGATGATTTAGCCATCATCGGATCTCGACGCGACTTGTTAAATTCCCTTTTACGACTGGCCAATGAACACCTAAATACAGTGAACGATGGTGACTATGCGGAAGGCGCCTGGCCGTCCTCAGCAGAATAAAGCCTAGGTAGACCATAACATTCAGAAGGGAAGACTAAAATATAGATGTGTTGTTTATGTCAGAATAACGCAATCTCGTCTTCCGCTGCCGCTCAGTTCTTCAGCTGATTGTACGTTCAGACTTCTGTTCTTTGCATTTCGTCGGGATATGACAACTCATTGCTTGCAACAGCCGACTGCGCTTGATACATTCAAAGCAGACACTTAATAACATATTCGAGTGCTCTGACTCCGTGCAGGATTGCAATCAACCAAGTCAAATCGGTCAAGTATTGCCTCAAGGTAATGTTGTTGAGATAAATGAAGCTTGCATGCCGGTCGATCTCAATAGATGTTGAAGCCAAGGAAGTATCCGGCCGGTCCAGAGTCAGAGCACTCGAGTCTGTTGTTGAGCGTGTGCTTGAATGCATCGAGAGCTGATCGGCTGTTGCACGCAATGAGTTGATCGTCCACGTGGACTGACAGCATCAGGAATGTATTGCCTTGTCGTCTGGTATAAATGCAGGGATCGGCTCGAGTTGGAGTAAGCCCTTGACCTCTCAAATGCTTTGTTGAAACAGCGTGGCGATTGCTTGAGACCATAAAGAGATTTCCGCAAATGTAGGACTTTGTCTGCCGATATATTG
>JAABUW010003043.1_pt1 | contig 24465 bp, 14 predicted proteins | sample 5560081 | NCBI WGS metagenome assembly JAABUW01 (sample SAMN10711882, study PRJNA513363) | rock metagenome | isolation source: Antarctica rocks | place: Antarctica: Victoria Land, Knobhead sud | reverse complement strand
AACCGCAATCCCACCAATCTTGAGTACATCGTTGACTATATATCGCTCTCCGGTCGCAGGAGTAAGCCACAACAGAACGCCAGGCCTATCGAAATTGCTTTCATGGTCATGACGCCAGAACAAGGATGCCAAGACGATGCTCTTTTGTTTGGTGGCGTTTGAAGACTTACCGTTAATGGGCGCTTGCAGAACCCAACGGCAAAACAGTAAAGACTCATGAAGAGATGGCAGCTTTGAGAGAAGTCGCATCGTCTGGCCTCCATGTACATTTGACACAACTTCCCTACCTTGGGGGCGACCGCCAAACACAAACTTCTTGCTTCACCGCCAAGATCCAACTCATATGCATGTTCCAATCACGACATTCGATCGATTTGGCTTGCTTGAGTCTGTGTCTCAGAAAACCTCAACATTTCGATGGCGCCTACTTCTAGCTAAGCTACGATGGAATCTTGGAACCTTTTTTTTGTCGTTATAATACAACTACGAGAGGGGACAAGAACGTTGCCTGTGAGTCATAATATTGTGCATTCATCGTGTGTATATTTCGGAAAAAGCACAATCACTCTTTTCCAAGGTAAGCACGAGATTGCCCACGATAAGCACACCAATAAGACATGCCCGAACCGACAACCAGTTGTGGGTGGCTCGCGCAGGCACCCCTTACCAGCGCCCGCTAGTTCCGATTGATTCCGATTGACGCCCGTTTGCACGAGATCCTTGGTCGACTACGACAGGGTATTGATTTTGTTTGCTGGTTGCGTACTCCCTATCACTATATCAAGCGTTTCTCTTGTTGCTGTGTGGGACGCTTCTAGTCTTGGGATAATGTTTCGAGAACTTCTGTCGAACTCTGCGGAGGAAGCCAAGGAAACTGCCCCACAAAGTACGGGTGGCATGGCTCCTCGGGATCTACTCTCCTCGCTCGCGAAAGAAGCAGATCAGATTAGTCAAACTTCAACCCTATCATCCATCTCGAACGGCCCATCAACCTTGTCTTCAGGTGCACGTGGCAAGGCCAAGGAAACTGCAAAACAAAATACAGGCGGCAAGGCCCCTCGTGGTCTTTTGCCCTCCCTTCCCAGAGAAGTTCTGAATACTCTTGAAGACCAGACCAGTCATGATTCAACACCATCGTCCATCTCCGACCAATCATTCTCACCTTCAGGTGCAGGTGGCAAGGCCAAGAAGACTGCCCGACACAGTACAGGTGGCAAGGCCCCACGAATTCAACGCTCCTCGCTCGCCAGGGATTACTCAAATGTCCCTGAACACCAGAGCAATAAAGCGTCAGCGACCAAACGACGCACCGAATGACTATCCTATAAGCTTGAGCTATCTCCAGCCAGGAGGGTACACTCGATGGCTTCAGCAACAGGAGTGGAACCTCGCCCATCCATGGACTCATACGACCGTCAGCGACCAGATACGCTTGGCGCTGTCGAGGTAGAAGGTGATACACCCCAGTGGCGTTCCTACGAGGTAGAATGCATAGTCGATAAGCGTATGCGAACCGATCACAGCAAGCAGGATTTACAATATCTCCTCCACTGGAAAGGATTCGATTCCGAGGACGATGAGTGGCAAAGCCTTAATCAGCTGGGTAACTGTATGGAGTTGGTCGAAGAGTATGAAGCACGTACAGCATCCAAGGAAGCATCTTCGTGGACCACAGGAACGAAGCTGACAACCCGGAGGGTCTCACAACGTGTGAGGAGAACACCGTCTACCTTGTCGGAGCGCAAACTACACTCCGCAGTTGGTTTGCTAGCTAAATCGTCTAGGAAATCTCATCAGGACCCCTCTTCGACGCTATCTCAGTTCTCAAGTCAAGGCCCCTCTTTCACGGTTTCTGTAGATCCCAAGGTCTTCACAGCTCCGCGGTCTACTACCGCTACTACCACGGACCAACATCCTTCGTCAGGAATTCCTACCCGACGAAGCACCCGCCCTCAACGTGCTTGATGCGACATGAAGGTCTAGGGTCTTTGGTTCTAATCATGGAGGATAGTATCGGGATACAGTGTGATGTCATGGATGCAACTTGGCTGCGAAGAATGTTGCTTTGTTGCTTGCAAGTAACTTTTTATCAGTAAAAACGCTAATCACTCCCTTCTGTTGCTCGCATATTGTTGTGTTCTCAAGTACTTTCTACCAAGGCGGAACCCCCGTACTATCGGGGTGGGCGGGTTATGGCGCGATGCTGTGTTTAGCAGGCTTCGCTCGTAACTCTCAATTCCAATTCTCTACATCTTAGACGTGACACGTAACCAATATAGTAGTCTCTACTCTCGATAAACCACATAATTCTTATCTATGGAGACATTACAGAGTGCAAATTCTGGATCAGCTATTGTCGACGGCAACTTTTAGAAGTAGTCTAATACGTTCAATAAAATTAATTCGTGGACAAAGTCTACTCTGTTTGCTAGATCAAGCTTTGCTAATAAGCTTCTAGCATAGATATGAACATCTACTCTAACGTAAATATGAACAAGTATAGAGAGTGCGTCAAACCTATAAGATGTACTAAGAATATCAAGACAGATAGTTAACAAACTGTCTGTTCTGCACTCGAGCGGAAGCTCTATATACCGCTTGAAAATTACACAGAGAGACGAACATAATTTTGCGTACAAATTATTAATCGATAGCTTTGCTACTTAAATACTCTCTTTGCAAGTTCTAGCTAATATCGATTTAGTATCTCTCGCTGTTTCCGTCTTTCTGCTTTCAACTCTACAAATCTTATACATGCTTGTCTACAAGCAAGTAATTAGTAGATTTTACTATCTCGCTATATATTGAGTAATTTCAAATCGACGTTGTGTCAATACTTGTAATTGTTCTAGTTCTGTTGTTTTGGACTCTGCAAAAGATATATGCAATTCAGAGTTAACTCTGCTTTTAACTAACTTACTTGTTAAAAAGCATGCGATATTCTCTTTCTCTCGAACGGACACGAAGATAAAGATAACATTGTCGATTAATTGCATAAGTAAAAGCGTTACTTCTTCTGTTCCGGAGTGCTTCTATAGTTGCAATCTTGCTATACAATTAACAGGTTTACTCCGGACAGTCTAGTTTCCTATATCCGGCAGTCTAATTAGTTACATTATTCTTTATTGCGCAATCTATCTAGTAGATACTATATCTAATAAGGAACATCTTGTTGTTATCGACAATTGTATATAATCTTACTAATAATATTTCTGGTAAAGTTTTCAATTTAATGTATGATCGGTATCTTTGTCGATTCGATGTATTAATAATATTTTATTCTCTATCTTCTCTTTTCTACATCTATATCTCTATCTATTAATAATATTATTATTATTGTCTCTATTAGTCTATATATATTGTCGATATGCAGTTCAGTATAGCTGATATTATTGTCAATCTCGAAAACAGTAGTTAGAGCGTTGTTAAGATAGACTAGAGCTTTTGTTTTGCGCTTTGCAAGAGTCGAGATAGACTCTATATCTATAGCGAACTAAGAGAAGATAATTGACAATAAATTAGATGCTAATTTAGTAAGACTTAGTAAAAAAGAGTGCAGATAGCAAAGAATTTTTGGAGCACAACGTTGATTCTATTGCTTTACTGTCTGCCCGTCGATCTCTATCGAGAACGTGTTAGTGCAAATATACTACTACTACTATTACTAAATAATCTTAGACTATATGCAGACGGCGATGATGGGGGTGATGGGCATAACGATATAGCTAATTAGACTGCCAGATATAGGAAACCAGACTGTCCGGAGTAAATCTGTACGATCAATCACATTCTACTAAAGAGTTATACGGCGCCCGTTTATAAGATGGCCCACCCTGCGGGGCCTTTCCGCTCCGGGCCTTCCCAAACAAACCCATCCAGGAAGGTGGTGTGTGTGTAATCCATTTTTATACTTAGGAGACTGGATACGAGTATCCAGCTACTCAAGTCGCTAGATCTATATCTTAAGTTTGAGGCGATCTAGCTACTGCTTCTTTACAATAGCAATTGTCTTACTTATATATGCACAATTGTTATCACAATAATTCTATTCCTTAACATTCGTATAGTCGCTATAGACTACGTTCGGACTTCTCTTTTTATCGCACGCGTCAGACTGCGCTATTTAGTCGAGAAAAACTAGAAAAATTCTTAGAGATTCGCTCTGCGGAATATTGCTTAACGTCGAGTAGCTTGCGTAGCAAGAGAACGCTGTATGCTCGACACTAATATTTATATTATAGAAACTGCCTTATAGACGTAAGTCTCCGTTGAAATCGTGTTCGAGTAGATATTTCGCATAGTAGACAGCTCTCTTTATAAGTTGTGTTCGCGTAATCGAATTGTAAATGTATAAACACTCCTCTTTCGCAGCCTCACTTCCTCTATCGTTGAAGTTGGTCGTTGCTCGTTTGATTCGAGTAGATAATCGCTGCGTGATCGAATATCGAAGGAGGATACTTGGCTCTATCGACAAGCGATAGGTTCGTAGCCGGCACCGCGTACAGGTGATCCTCTTGCCAGCCACTCCGGGAAGGTGGTAGAAGATATCAAGAGTTATTGAGTCTTACCAGGACGGTCCAAGCCTCGAGACCTAACAAGGTTCATGCTACCTGAGTTGCCATGGACAACTAATGTGGGTAAAAGGCTGCGACCGGTAGTTCAGTGTATATTTCGTAGCAACAACTATCTACCTCGGCAGGCTGATACTCATCACAGAATGAGAATGAATTTTAGCTGTTGCGTTGATCGAGATGTTTTACCAGGTTTGCTCAGGGCAGTCTGGTTTCCTATTTCCGACAGTCTGATTAGCCACATCAAGCCACCGCCGCCACCGCCGCCACCGCCTACCTGCATAGACTAGTTATTTAGTAGTAGTAGCAATCGTAATAGTAATAGTAGTATATTAACAAACGATCGTCTAAGACAACGACAAATAGGCGATAAAACAATAGATATCGTCAATTCCCCAAGAATTTTACATTTACTCCTTTATCTACAAAATTAGCATCTAATTTGAATTTATCGACAATCGATCTATCTAAATAGCTTCTTTACATCTTCTTGCATTGTTATAGAATTTACATTGACGCTTGCGAATCGCAAAACAAAGACTCTAGTCTATATATCGATATCTTATCTTGTATTGTCGCGACAGCACAAGCTTCTTAGCAATAAAAAGACTAACTTTCAACGTCTTTAGAACTACGTCTTTAGTTAAGACTTCTATATAGTCGTTGTCTTTAACAATGTAAACGTCAACAAGCAAAGAATAGACTATACTAGACACAAAAAGACGACAAGAGACTAACAAAAACTCGATAAGCAAGAAACAAGAACGCAAACAACGACAATGCTTGCTATTGATTGCAAATACAATATTATCGTTGTTTTTTCAAAACAGCAAAGTCAATAATAGCTTGTTATTACTTGTCTGCAATATAATTATAATTTGAGCGAGAATTTTTTCGTATTTCTAGCTTATAAGAATTAAAATTTTGATCGACAACAAACGATAAAGATTGTTATCAATCTAAAGCATGCTTATATTACGTTTTGACAAATTTAGACAACAATAATTTATATAGAGCTTGATTTGAATGCAAGCGAATATTATAATTTTATGCAAAGCGACAACAAAATGTCGCCAAAGAATTAATTAAAATATATATTGCACAATCTAGAATTTAAGAGATTTTATGTTCGCTATTTTCAAAAATACGTTGTCGAAAAAGATAATCGACGACGAGTAGTAATCGAATATTTTCTTTTTTGCAATATCTAACAAATTTGAATAGCTAGATACTTTGTTAATAAATTTAGTTTGCAAACAAATACTATCTTTAATACTAATTATTTAAATCTATCTCTTGCAATAATAGTTAAAATCTTTAATATCAACAAAAGTTTTTCGACAATCTACTATTTTGTAATCTTTGAATCAAAAGAGATTTTTACATTTATATTTGAGATATTAAAGAATTTGATGTTTTATAATTGCATCGATTCTCGCGTAATAATTAGCGATTTTGTCTTAAAATTGTTTTTTGCTATAATCAAAACACGACAAATCAATTGTGCGAAGACTAGTATAAAAAACAAAATAACTATGCTTTAAATCGACGTCTTCGATATTAATATATAGCTTCAATTGTATACATAATATACGATAAAAACTATAAGAAAAAAACTTATTTGTGCAAGACGATATTCGATAGAGTTGCAAAAGAAACTACAGAATCTACTATAAACTTAAGTAAAAATCTATAATTAAGAGAATTTAGCGATCAAGCAATCAATTGTTTTGAATAAATTATTTGATAAAAATAAAAAGTATCTTATTAACTACTATAAGCAATAGAAGTTTGCTCTTATTAGATACTTCACGCGAACGTATATCAATCTAGAATCGCAAATCTCGCAAACGACGAAAAGTTTATATAGATTGACGAAGAGCTTTATATCTAAGTATACGTCTATTGATTAGTTAGCTACTCGCATAGTAGAGCTAATAAAGCAAAAAGAGCAAGACTATAAAAAGACAATTAACAAGAAAAGAATAAAGCGATCGATAATTATAAATGTCAAAGTATTTCGTTAAATAGATTCTAAATTAACTTATAAAGCAATCGACAAGATTACAAAGAAATAGACAATAATAATAAGATAAAGTAATAAGATTGACGTTAACGAGACGAAGAAATCGCAAGACAACGACGAGTATTTATTTTAGTACTTATTGCTATTACAATACGATCTTTTATGCAAGTGCTTTCTCTATGTATATAATACAAAAAATATTTTAATTTCGATAACTCTAGTATATTCTCGATAACTCTATAATTATTATAAAAACTATATTAGAAAATAAAGATTATTGCTGATCGTAGTTGGCGACAACAACAACAAAAATATTGCAAAGTCTTCGATATTTGTTGACGTCGACAACGACAAATATTGCAACAAGAAATGCAATATAATAGAGACAAAGACTCTAAAAAACTTTGAATATTACTCTATCTTGTTCGCAAAAAAGACAAAGAACTTTGTTAAGCAAAAAATCAAATTAGATACTAAATTTCGCGAGAAATACAACGCACGCTATACAACTCGCAATAAGATATTTGCAAGCTTTTCAACTATTCTAAAGAACAAAAAAGTTCTAGTATATAAGAAAGAGAGATCTCGCAAGAAGCGTATTTTGATTAAACAAGAAATAATAAATTAAGATGCGACAATAACAATACGTTAACAACGTGCAAAAGCAATAGAGACTCGCGTGCAACAAATATATAATAATTTACTACAAAAAAAAGCACTAGAAAAACAAACTGCGACAAAAGAAACTCAAAAAACAAATTATAAGACAAAATATAGTCAAATTGATAATTTCTTCTTCAACAAAGAGAAATAAAGACAATTTCAAAAAGTTTCTAATAATAACTTTGATATGTCGACGACAAGCATCAAAAAAGACACGCAAATTATCTCTATAAATAAGAATTAAATAGAAATAAATCTCTTTCTATCTAATTTCTCGCTCGAATTTATCAAATCTATAAATTAGTCTCTAATTGTAAATTTATCAAATTTTGAGATTTTTAAAACTTCTAAAACTTTTGACGATACAAAAGAGATCAATTTTGATCAATCAAATAACGAATTGCTATCTATAACAATTATATTGAATTAATCAATCTTTGCTTTTTTAATATCGACGACGTCGACAAAGCTAAACGATCAACAACGTCTTAGTCAAATATTTTATTCTACAACAAAATTTATCGAACGCGTACAAAAGAAGTCTAAGAAACAATTGAGAATAGAATCGCAAAAACAAAGAATTATATTTGCAAAGAAAAAAACGAAAATCAAACAAACAACGACAACGTCGAAAAAGAAAACAAGAAGAATAACAAAAAAACGAAGAATGTATCGTAGCTAACAAACAACTTTAAGAGACTATTATTGTTATTAATATAATTAATAATTATATATCTTCAATCTTTTTGTTTTTGTATTTTGCTATATTTAATTTATTATCAAGTCTTCTTGCTAGAGATACTAAACTATATTAGAAATATTACAATAAACTAATTGTTAAAAATTATAATAAGACTAACAAGACTAACTAATATTAACAAAGCTAAAGACGTAAATGTAGAAGATAGAAGATAGTTAATATAGAAAATAGCAAATAGACGAAATAATTTTGATAATCTAATTTAGTCACTTAGATATCGCGATATTTGAAGTTTGCTTCTATTATTTTATCGACGCTCTAACTGTTGTTTTCGAGATCGACGATAATGTTAGCTATACTAAACTATATATTGACGATGCATATAGACTAGTGCAAACGATAATAATAATGTTGATAATAGATAGTAATGTAGATGCAAAAAGAGAAAATTAAGAACGTAATATTATCAATGCATTAAGTTGACAAAGGTGTCGATCATACTTTAATTTGAGATCTCCACCAGAAACATCGTCAATAAAGCTATAACAATTGACGGCGACAACAACGACGACAACGACAACGACGAGATATCCTAATTGAGAATAGTATTTACTAAATAGATTGCGTAATGCGACGCAATGCGGGGAGTTTAAAATTGAATGTGGCTAATCAGACTGTCGGAAATAGAAAACCAGACTGCCCTGAGCAAACCTGATGTTTTACTTGATGGCTAGGAAGAGAAGCCAAGTACTCGACGGACAACGTAGCTAAACGGTGATTCCCTCATCTCGTATCGGTCAAATCAGCAGCGTTTGGATGCTTCAGCTTGGAACTAGCCGAGAATGAGTCGCCCCCTTCTGAGTCTGTCTCCCTGCTCTTCTTGTCCAACCCTCGTGGCCGACTTTGACCTCCATCACTTTCAAGAGCGCGGTGTCGACGAGGTGCTATATTGCCAGATCAAAATCAACCGAATATAGACTATGAGTACTGGCTAATTCGGCTTGCACGACGAGAGCTTGTGCACCACAAAAAACAAGATAGATCCAACCCTCGCGTCAGCATCACTAGCTCGATTGTTGCGACGCACGCCTCGAAATACACCATTATTCCGACTATCCATCGAAATCCACGGGGCTTGATCTTGAATCTTCTACATGTCCATCCTCGGAACGGATATTGTGTCATTCAGTTGACGTCAATGTACTCTCCAAAGAGCTCGGAGTCAGGAAATAAATTGCCACAAGAGTATGGCAAACGATCTATCCACATGTGGTCCACAAATAGTAGCTACATCATCGGATACCGGATCTACCGCCGTCAGTTTGGCGGTGCCAACGATGCAGATACGCCAGACGCCCTGGACGCATATGGCAGCGTAAATGGACACAGGAGGCTTGAATCATCCGAGACTCCGCAATTGCAATGAGTTTGCAGTGGCACGCAGTCTCGAGATCAAAGCCAATCGCAGGGCAAGGCCACTCTTAAGAAGTTGTCATGTGGTGGGATTCCACGAGCACGCCTACCCCAGCGTGTTGAGAATGAAAGCTGTTACGGAACAGGCGCACACGCGAAGATTGGGATGTCCCTCGATATTTTCTTCATTCCACCATCGAGGCTGACGTTTCGAAATCGAAGCATACCAGTTATTATCGTTGATGTGCCGCTTGCGCACCACCCTACACGGGATCCTGAGCCACAGAAAACTCTCCAGAATATGGCGGCCGATATCGTTGCTAGGGAGGCGAAAGCTTGGTGCTACCCCAATTGATCTGGAAGACAGTAAGAGGTACAAGCATTTGCGACTGTATATCACCAAATCTAATGTATTTTCTCACCTGCTTTCCCGGGCGTATTTGAACCTGAAAACATCCTTTGAATGCTCAGAATCCACCTCAAATTGCATGCTAATTTACATTTGATGAGTCCCCATGTAGGATTCTGGAACACCGCCAATGTGACCGCCTACTGACGACCCGAGCGTTTTTTCGTCCACCTCGCGAGCGATCTCCTCGTGTATCGCCTTGGCTCTATGTAGGCGGCGACAAAGATGGTATGCGATGTAAACAAAGAACGCGTGAGATTAATCGATCAGGCTTCGTGTTGGGGGTGGTGTCCGCGCAAAGGGGGGTGGTATTTCAGGAGTTCCATTAAATTTGTCGAGCCTCTGGAGAAAACCGACTGGTTTGTACGCAGTATAAGTAGTTCCCCCGCAGTAGATGTATTTTGCCAATAGAGGCTCCCCTTGTAATTGGCGTCTGCACAAACTGCGTGGTTATTAATTAGCCCGAGGAGGTGTCATTTCAGAAGAAGAGTAGATGCCGCTCAAGGCAAAGTCGTTCGGCCATGTTCTGTACAAAGAGCCTTGGACAGTCCCTTAAACATGATCTCAGAGATATCTTCGGGATTTCCCTCAAGATGTTGCGACAGGCCTATCTCCACTTCCTTCGCACTGCTACATTGCATACCCACCTCCGCTTCTCATACCCGTCTCAATTTCCATCTCAGCTTCCGCTTTTTCATGTTCGCCTTACTACCGACCCAGGCTGAGGATTCTTGTTGGCGATCTTGGCACGGTTTAGCGCTTGCTTTTGGTGCTGTGGAAAGCGACAAGAGGACGCAGGATTTTTACAAGCTCTGCCTTGTTTTGTTGTGAAGCCACAGCGTTGCTTCTTCTCTTTCTGCTGCTTCCCTTCAGCTATATCTGCATCGGCCGCAACATATCCCTCGAAGGGAGATTCTATTGCTGGTTCTCCTGCAGTCGATTGGCGACCATCGATCGCAGCATATCCATCGTCGGGGAGAAACTCTAATCTTGGTTCTTCTACGGTCGCTTGGGGACATAAAGAGTCATTGTGTGGCATAATTGTCTCGTTCCCCTCGTACTCTAGAATCTCGAACCAAATCTTTTTATGAGTTCTCCTTTGAAGTCTATTTTGACGCTCTGTCGGATCCAGGGCGACCACCGTTTTTAGTCTCTCGATTTCAATGTCTTTGATAATCGTACTGTGATATACATGGAGAAGATTGAGCGTATGTCGAAAACGGTTGCGGTTATCCCGAAAGTTCAGGTGGTATGTGTCTATTAGATAAGACTCGTACTTGACGGGACATCCGGGCTTGCCTGGACGAAGGCAATGTATGTAGTGATATGCTATAAAGCCGACGGCAGCGAAGATATGTACATTCAAATCCTTGTATTGATTCTTTGCGAAGGATCCTTCCGAGGCCATATAGCATAATTTCAATTTCTCATGGAGTAATACAGCAGCCGTAAAGGAAGCGTATCGTACTGCGATATCTTTAAGATGTGTTTCAGCTTTTGAAGGCTTGCGCTTGAACTCCACGAGCAGCCACCCTCCATGATGGGTTTTGTCTTGAGACAGGCTAATTGTGGGCAAGGTTTCAACAACTTGTTGGAAGTCTTCGTTTTTAGATCCCCACATATCAACAGCGTATATCAGGTCGCTGTAGACGTAGCCGGTGCTCTTCTTGCATCTCTGCAAAGGAGTAGACAAGACTGGAAGAGAATGACGAACTCCAAGTACGATCGGTGGGGAGCGTTCTTCTACAAAGCGAGAAATCTGATCGACCTCCTCTATGGTAGTCTCATCACACTCATCTGTTGAGTCCTGATTATTCTTGTACGAGTATGAATGACACTGACGCTCCTCCGTTTTTCGCGTAAGACATGCTTGCTGATCAACAAGCACTCTGAAAAAATAGGGCTCCCAAAATTGTGCGCGCCACTGTGCTTCGTTGGCTTCGTATGCTGTAGTAAGCCTTTTAATTTGATCTTCGATTTTGATTTCCGTGAGCTCGGTTTCCTCGTCCAGCCACAGACCGTCCTTCTGCAAAGCTATCTTCATAGTATCAGTATTCGCTTCGGCAGACTTTCTCTGGTCAAAACAGAGAGACCAGACATGCTTGGGAATTTCGTCGTCGTGCACTCTAATGTTGCGAGGCGTTAACACCCCTTCTAGACTGTAGTTGCTGCATTGAGAGGCGGATTTGGACTCAGATTTCTAATTCAATCAGTCAGATAGCAACCATAACTCCTTGGTCGTGTCAATGTACTCACACTCGCCATATCGCGCTTGCAAGCTCTGACTTGCTCCCAAATTTCGTGCAGTGCAGACAAGTCTATTGGCTCCGGTGGTATCTGGAGGCACTCAAAGCTTACATGGCTTTCTCGCTCGAAAGAATTAGATGAATCTGAACAGTTTCTGCTATAATATTTCTGTTGCACATTGGTGGTACTCAGTGCTATCGTATCCCCTGATTTAGGCAGTTGTCCCAATAAGGTTGTGATTCTTTCTGGAAAGTAGGATGCATCTTCTAAACCTTGATTGGACTGCGTCGGCACATCAAACCCCGCTCTATTATTCGGAGAAGTAAGATCTTCTCTTCTTCTCCAAACTTCATGATGATGTTCAGGAGTTTCGATACGCAATGTGGGATTGTCTGACAAGAGTGGAATAGCTTGATAGACTTGTGGCCCATCCGACAGTGTTAATGGATTGATAGACAGGTTCCGTCTTCGGACGTTCTGTGATCTGAGCAGCATCACGACAACAGTATCAATTGAAACGACAAACTGAAGGGGCGACATTCTTTGAACCTAAGTATTGTTCGCCGGTGATTACCCGGTCGCGATGCAACCAAATGCACTACGGAGATACAGGTAAAGCCGATCAACTCTCTTGCAAAGCTTGGCAGTCTCTAAGATATGTGCACAGCTTTTGCCGCCATGAGCTCGGAATCCCATTCAAACAACTAATCCTACAGTTGAAAACATTCTCCCCCCTACGGTAAGGTTGATCCGCTCCAGGCGACCAACGGCTATCAACGCACCCGGGCTGCCCATTTCGACGACGAATTCGATGCAGAGGACGCCAATGACGGTGCTAGCACTGTAGTCAAGAACTACGCCATCTATATAGTTACCATCCATAGCTTCGATAGACACCAGCCACTTTCTCCTAACAAGCGGTAGCTGTGTTCCTGGAACTGCGATACGAGAACCATTGACTGCCCCGGTCTAGCTGGCCCCACCCGCCAGGACTGATCAACGACCTCATCCATCTTGTCCATCAGTTGAACAACTTCTTCTTAGCAACCGGGGTAAAGCTGACTACTAGAACACGTACTACCGTCCATCCTACCATTGCGTCCACCTTACCATCTCAAGTGTCACGACCGCCAACCGCTGCAACAATCCATTGCTCTCGTCGAGCCAACCATATACCCGGAAGACCAAGTCACAGACCGAACGACATTCCTGAGAACTTTGAGGGTATCGTGAGGCGGCACAGCGGATCATCGAAGTACCGATTACTATCGTTCCTTTCCCAGACAGAACCCCCAACAAGAGCACCAACTCTGTTATCGAAGCAGAAACCACATCAAGCACACCATGCACGAGGGCGACGCCGACGAACTAAATCCAAGACCCGCTACTGCATCATGACCTGCACAACGCTTCATCGACTTTCGGAGCGAGTTTTACGCTTGTCCAAGTCTCTTGCACCCCAGTCGGCTGCCATCGGAACGTTAGTTGAGAAAGCAATATACCACGAAGGGATCGGACTACCCTTCGGACCAGGCCAAGGGTTCCCTTTAGCTATGGCGGATTTCACAGCTGAGCAGCTGCTACCACCGCGGAAATCGTACGACAGGTGCTTACAGCATAATCCCAGCAGCAAGGACCAGCCGGTCCTCAGCGTGGTGGAGGCAAGTGGCGGTGGACCTAGCTGGCGTCCGGAAGACCCCGTTTCCTTCGACCCTTATCTCCAGCTTCCGACGGCACTGGTTCTATGGTGAGAGACGGTAACAATGTCTATTATCCCAAAGGTCACCCGTTCATCGGGCGTGTGTTTGATCTTGCGGCAATCAAGAGTCAGGATCTAGTCAAGCCCAATCTGAATACATGTCTCCACGGTAGTGTTTTCATATGGTACATCGCAGAGCTCACACCATCAGAGAGATCGAGGCTCCGTCAGATTGATCTGAGGGAGGGATGGATAGACTCCTTGCGTAAGTAAACCCAGGCTGAACCACTCCGCCGCTCATCGTAGGCTCCGGACTAACCTTATTTCGCAACTTGTTCTTGTCGCGCCGAAATATATAAACCAAACCACAGCCCCATCGAATCTGCGAACATTGGCGGAGTCTGCGGGCCCAGTGTTAAGGTGGCTTCAGGGACTTTTTGTGATATGATGCCAAGATATCTGGAAGTGATAGATTCGCGAAGGAACACTACCGACACGCCGGCGACGGGTAATATATACTTGGAGTCCGATTACCAGACCTTTTAGAGGGAGCTAGATTTCTGGGCTTGGCAGAGGCAGCAACACCGGAGGGTACACCGATTTATGATAATCATGGGCACAGGAACGAGTATATCCTTAACCTGTTGTTGTTGCAGATCAGAAGGCAAACCTACAGATAACGCTTGATAGATGAACTGTAGCTCAGTGTAGCGGAATTCTGACGCTGTTGTTATTCTCCACCGACCATAATAGATAAGAAGACACTCCGCTCCACCATTGGACCGGCACTCTCAGGAATCGAACGTGATATAAGGAGTAATCAACCTCCTTTCACAACTCTCACACACGGCTGCGTGCCCCCGCACGACAAGGACACCACACTCCACTGTTGCTGCACTTAAGCTAAACCAGGGGGCTGGGAGTCGAACACAGGACCTCCGCGGATGTCGCAATGGCAAGCACCTGCAATGCGAAGCGTGCAAATTCCAAGACCTTTGAAGGATTCGGGACAAAATAGTTCAATGAGTTTAGGTTCTGTAATCAAAGCGCGTGGACAAGGATGTGGTGCTGATGCTGCGAAGCGGTCGCTATGATAGGCAATAAATTTATCTTCTAGCAGGGCGACACAACTGTAGAGTAACGCTATCACAGCGGAATGGCAACGTCAGGTACAGGTTCTTCGCGAGAAACGAAGCCTCCCTTGCCCACCTATTGGAAATTTCACGGCCCTAACCCTCGAAAACGAGCTTCTTTACGCCGACTCTCTTTGTCTCTAATGTCAAGACTGCCGAACCAGAATTTGATTGTCAGGAGACTAGCCTTCTGTTTTGTAGGCTTTATCGGTCTCGTTAGTGTCAAAATAATAGGTGGTAGAACGCTTAGTTACTATGTAGGAGCTGGGGCTTTGCCCATCTATATACATTGGTCGGCGCTATCCGGACCGATCACGTGATGTCGGGCCGGGTAGTGCCGGTCCGGGTAGTGCCGGCACTAGGCCAGATCGGTTACAGTATTCCGACAGTTAGTCCCGTCGGCGCTGCCCGGGCAAGGAGATATCGTCAGATGCCTCAAGATGTGCCGGGAGCCATCGGACGCCTAAGAGAAGATTCTGGGCGATAATCAAAATCAAGACCACACAAAGGCGCTAGCGATGCAGTGTAGGAAACGGAAAAGGTGAAATAGGATGTCAACGTGGTAGATCACGAAGCCAAAACAGACACTTCGTGGAGGGGGAAGGGGGATCAGCTGGCAGTTCAACTTACTTTCTATGCTCGTAACAACATGCTTTTCCTGTGCTAGTCAACGAGCGAGCCACGAGTTCATAGCTTACTAAGAGAACAAAGTTCCTTCTCTTTTATTTCCCTCTCATTACTCTCTCTGAGTATTAACAGCCATAATTGCTGAAGCTGCTAAATGGTACCGGGAATATCCAAACGACCGGCGTGACTTGGTTTCGGCACCCGTCGAACGAAGAATAGTACTCTACCACTCACCAGACGGCAGATATACCATAGGGAAAGTTGAGTCACAATGATGAGAGAGACGCGAATCAAGAGTTTGAACATCAAAGAGCAGAGAATAAAACACTTGACCAATACAATTACCGACATTGTCCACTTTCAAGAGTGTCTCCATTTTTTGACCGCGTATTGACGGAATGAAGATGGATAAATCCCAATAACAAACCAAAGCTTGGGCAAACAATCATTGTACATTACGCACTTGAACACATGCCCATGTAGGGTCACCCCGGGGAAAGAAAGCAAGGAGAAAAGCTACATAAAAATCTGTGCCAGCCGGAGCGGACCAATTGCTGCTGGCGGATCGGATAGGGGTAATGTGCTGGATCCTCAACTATCTAGAAAATTAACCACCGATGACAAATGTCCCAGCCTGGCTATCGCACAAACGACATCTCTAACAATGCACATGATGTTGATATTCATGTCACAAGCGTAGAATTTGGCACTGGTGATGCTGACCGCGCATCTTCGTAACAAGTATTCTGTCCTACATGGGGTTCGTTTTTTCGCATGGTTGACAGTCAGCCATGTTTATTGCCATGATTGGTCTTACTATCCGTAGCCGATCCTTAAACGCTTTCGTCTTCAGGCCGCTAAAACCAGTCTTCCGGGACGGAACGCTGCTCGTCTAAGGCGTAGATGGGCTATTGGAGTCCTTGAGAGCATCGAGAACCCAATGGCGGAAAAGTAGTGATTCCCTAAGAGTTGGCGCACCAAATGTGGTAAGCTCTTCGTCATTGGGTACATCAGGCAGGAAAATACGGCGTCTGTAAGTGCGAGCGACCATGAGATTGGCGTTGGCGTGATCACCTCGTTGGTGAGCAGGACCGGATCGAAACAAGTAGAATAGTGTCCACACAAGCTCGGTAAACTCGTTCAGAACCCGATCTTGACCAGCCCACATCATCTTCTGATTGATTACCCAGAGTCTTACGTTAAGTGGTTCGGCATCTGGAGTAGCGAGCAAGCCAGGCATAGCGGACGGTGAATCTAGATAGCCGTGAATGGGGACCAAAACCGACGACAATTTTTCGGGTTGGACCGAGATGTCGAGCAGCGCATCCATGAGGGTGCGAAGGTAGACTTCAAGACCGTTAGACACGAGTACGGGCAAAGTAATAAGTTTTTCTTGCACCGCACATAAATCTGGACCGTATACCAGAACGCGAACGGGGACTTGGGAGTACTCGCTAACGGCATGATTCTCAATCAGTCTGGAAGATCGAAGATAGTTGAGCCACCTACAGAGAGCTTCGCCGGCCTGAACGCGTAATACGGTTGTGACATTCTCTGTAAGCTCGTGATTGACGGTCGCGTTCAGCGAGTCTATCGATCTAATAACATCGTCTGTTCGAAAATTCTCGTTCCAGGTGTATGCAGGGCCAATACCACGAATAATATCGTTAGCAGGCATGTCATCGTATCCCAAACGCTGAGGCTGAGTGTCCAGACTACGTTGAAGCTTTAGTGGATTGCGTTGAAGAGCTCGCAGATCACTTACATGGCCTCACCACGCTGGGCCAAACGCCAAGCTTCACAGCACCTGGCGAAGACTTCGAAGTTGCGCAATCCTTTGCTCCGCACGGGACCTCGCACTGTGTTGTGGTTCTCGTCCACGAGAGCCCACAGCGCAATAACAGGCAGATGTTGACTCAGATCATGTTCCTCCGGAAGGAGCGGCCGATTGTGTATCATCAGGGAACTGAGGTCTTGACGCAGCCAATAGACTTGTTGCGTCATAAATGAGCGTGATCTAAGGAAACGCTGATGGACGAAACGTTTGCCAGTGTAGGCAAGTCGTCGCAACGTCTTCAAGCCTGGCTCGTCCTGATTTGGTTGTCGGACTCGATCTTGATAGCTTCCGTCTCCGACAGACCATAACCTAGCGCTGGAGAGATTCGCTTGCAAAGATTGAGCGTAGGATGGGAGAATACGAACCCCGAAGCCCCGAAGCCCCGATTGGCATATTTGAGTATTCGATGGATCCGAGACTCTCTGCGACGTCCAGGATTATGTCCCCACACTAAATCCATGGTAAACACATTGTAGCCTGTTTCCAAAGCTCGTGCACAACGTGGCAACATAGTTACCTTGAACCCGTCAAATCCAAGAGCACATGAGTCAAGATCAAACTTGAGCAGCACACGAAGCGGGTCGTAAGCTAGCTCAAGAATTATTTGTATACGTCGAACAGGATAATCCGCCAACAACTCGATAGTCTCGGCTGTCTTTACAACCAGTCTTTGTTGATTGGTTGTTGGCAAATTGCGATGCCAGACGTTGTGTATCTCCACGACCTTTAAGTTGGCCTTCTCAGGATCGAGTCCGTAGAGATAGATATCAATTTCCGGATGCAGTATATGGGAAGCGCGGTCTTGACTCAGGTCTGTGTGTAGTGAGGTGGTCAAAACCATCCCTCCCGCGATCAAGACATTGTTCCAATCCAGTCCATCCAAAAGGTTGCCCGTGATGCGCTTGAAGACCTTCACGAATGCAATATTGCTTCCTTGAATTGTCAGCTCTCTCTGGCGAAGTTCGTCCAGCAGCTCGATATCGCCCTTTGGCGGAAGCTCGCGGGCAAAAGTTATCTCCTTGCTCTCCAGCGTGATTTGGGTTATTGGAGAAACTATTGTGAGGAAGTCATCCAGGGTAAGTAAATAGTGCTCGCCTGGGAAGCTTGATGTTTCCTCTTGCAGGTAGCGCTCATTCCTTAGCACAGCCTCATCAAGATCAATCAAAGGCCCATAGTCGTCACAAAGCTCGGGCAGAGCTAACAAGAAGCGTAGAAACTGGTACGGTAGCTGAGCAGCGTTCGAAATTCGCTTCATGAGCAGCGGATTGTCGATGAATGCTGCGACAATACTCATATTGTTCTTAGCATCCTCAAATATGGGGAAGCATCGAAGAATCTGTCTGATTGCCAACGATGTCAAGCTCGGTATACTTCTGTTGTCCGCCTGGCGTGGTGTGCCGGAATACTCAAGCTGATATCTGAGAAGCTCTTCAGCCAAAGAGTAGGGTGACCATTCAGCGAATTCTTCTTGACGCTCGTCTATCTCATGCCTGGTCTCAACATCTAAGCGCCAGGCATTGAAAACATATCTTGGGAGGGCTTGAGTATGAGAGAGTGATATTTCATCCATCATGTGGCAGGATTAAAAGGCCCGACAGCTTCAAGGCCTAGTCGGCCTAGCTTTGGAGGCAGACATTGATGAGAATTAAGAGGCAAACACCAGCTATAACTTCTGTGACGTTCTGCCATCACCCGCACCACGTGCCTTGATACAAGAGCTACAAATGCATCCTGGCTGTATGCATGGTAGTGCGCGATATTGTCGTGCATCGGCGCTTAAACACCGGGATCTGACCAGCCAACCTTCTCGAAGGTAGCATCACCATGGTTCGGTGGAGCAAGGGACACCCCATACTGAAGATCTCGAGCAGTTAGGTTGGGTTAAGCCAGCCGTAGCAATCAATGGTATAGGTGATGTAGGACTTCGACAAGAGCAGAGTGTTCGTCATGACGGGCGAATGCGTCAATACTTCAGAGTTGCTCGTAGCGTACTCTTTTCTTGCTAGACATCCCAAGCGTGTGCAACAGAGATCGATCACTCTGGGGAATTAGAGAGTGCTTTTACGCGACATGCGAATCTCCTGAACAAGAGAGTCTCGACCTCTGACTGCTACTCCGAGATGGTAAATTAACGCTCGCCTATTTTCTGCCTTAGTCACCCCACAATATTTTGATCAATTTTGCCTGTACTCGAAACAACACTGATCCGAATCTCTGTTGACTTTAGAACAAGATCTGAGGGTACAACCGTTGTTAGTATTCCATAAGGTAATCATATGTTGACTTACCAAATTCGACTCTCATCCAGATATTATTGCACCGCGAAAATTCTTTCGCGATTCTTGCTTGCAACAGCTTGTGCTCGTATTGCGCTTTTGAATAACTTACCATCTATATAAGCTTGAGCAGTCGTACGAGTCGTTGCCTCAGTTCTCAGAGTGAAGTTGCCAAGCCTCTAGCGAGTCGACATGCTAAGTCGCTGACTAACATTAAAAGCGCTTTTACGTCTGAGCTCAAAACTCTTGAATACAATTCTCGATACACAAACATTTGTTGCAAGCTATAATAAAATATAGAATTAAAACTAATATTATAGATTAAGTATCAACATATTTATATTATTTGTTTTTGTAATTATCTTATATATTAATTATTATTATATATACTATTAATTATAATTAATTAATTGTTGTTGTATCTATTATGTTTGCAAAACTATTAAATTCTAACAATATTAAATATTGCAGAATTAACTTAAAATATACGCAAGCTCTTTTTTAATTTTTTTTAACTTAAAATACTGTATAGCCAGACTAGTGAAAAATTCAACCGATGTACAACCGTTGTACAACTGTCGAAAAACCGTCGAAAAACCGTCGAAAAATCATTCTAAAACTGATAAAAAACCGTTTTCCAACCAATTAACAACTAGAAAAATTCTAAATTTCGATTGTTTAACAGTTGAGTTTCCCAACAATTACTAATTGCGAAAATAGATTTTAGGATCGAATCGCAATTGTTCAATTGTTGATTAAAATTTTTATTAAATTGAAAAAAAATATAGTTAAATAGACTTCCTAAGTACTAGACTAGTAGAGAAATATATAGAAGAGTATAGATAAGAGAATTACTTACGCGTATATGTTTTTTATAAATTACGTAATTTTTCTATTTATAACTTGCTAGTGTTGATAGTAATTAAAATAGAGACTTCCCGAGATAAGTTAAAACTTTAAATTTAAGTTTAAACTCTAAACTATTAATAGAATTAATAGAAAAACGTCTTGACTTTACGTATTAACAAATTAACAACTTAAATATTTTACTACATAACATGTCAAGACTTAAAACCTCGATCGGGCTAGCTTCGAGACTTAAAAAATAAATTTAAATTTTTTAAAATTTCTATATCAAAATTAGTATCTATAGGCATCTATCCGTTGTAAAACCGTTGTTCAACCGTTGTTCAACTGTAGAAAAATCGATTTTCTTGTCTTAAACTGTTGTTTAAAAAATTAACTATTCAAATTAGCATCTATAGACATCTATTCGATGTTCAATCGTTGTTCAATCGTTGTTCAACCGTTGTCCAACGAGAGAAAATCTAAATTTCTAAATTTCTAACTTCAAACCATTGAACAACCGTTGAACAATCGTTAAACAACTATAAAATATCTAGATTTCTGTTGTTCAACCGACGTACAACTGTTATACAACTGTTGTTTTTATTAGTAGGAAGTCCTAGACGTAAGTTAGAATTATATTTTAATTTCGATTAAAAATTGTGCTTTATTTTTATATATCTTATTTTATATAGTGCAACAATATAGTTTTTGCAATTATTGCAACAAAATACTGCAATCTAAAGATATTATATATAGTCTTTCAAATATAGAAGTTTGCTCTTTAAATATATTAAAAATAGTAATATAAATTTGCAATATTATTTAATACTATCTATTTTAACAATTAGTATAATTACTATAAAAAATAGATCTAGAATTATTAATTTAAGTATATATATAATATATATTATTTGTCGCAAAGTTCTGCAAACAAATATAGTATTATCTGTTTTAATATCTATTTATTTTGTACTTTATATTGTAAAGTTTTAAAAATACAAAAATTACTATTTCTTTTAATACTTTTTTAGATTGTATTTTTATTATAAAGTTTATTGTTAATTAATAGTTGCTATTTTTCTAAGTATTAATTTAAATTGTATATTGTATCTATTTTATAAACAAAAAACAAGTTATTTTTTAAAATATATATATATCTTGTATTTTAATACTGTTATTAGACAAAAAACTTGTTATTTTTTCTAATATCTATTTAATTTTTGTTTTAATGTTATTTTGCAAACAGAAAAAATTGCAGTTTCTTTTAATATTTATTTAAATTGCATTTTAATACTATTTTAATAATATTAGAATACTATTATAATATTGTATTAACTTTTAACTTTTCTAATATTTAGAATTAGTATATCTAGTTATTTAACAAAAAACAATAGTAATAATATTAATTTATATTTATTAATATTTTGAACAAACAACAACAATTATATTTTTAATAACAAAATATTAAATATACTTTTTGTCTTAACTAAAATAAAAATATATTAAATATTGTTGTATAATATTTAATATTAATTTAATATATTAGTTGTTAGTACTTTTAACAACAAAATCTTAACAACAAAAAATATAATATAAATCTTAAATAATTAAAAATTTAATATATTAATTAATCGATTTGCAATAAATAAATATTTAATATTATATTGTCTATATAAAAGATCTATTTTTATATTGTAATTTTGTTGTATATATATATATATTGCAGAGCAAATATTGTATATAATTTGATTTGTTAAATAATTGTTTAACACAATATTGCTATTAAGAGTTAAATATATTACAATTTCTATATATTTATATAAATTTAAAATTTACAAAACTATATTTTTGTATAAGTTTAATATTTTTAAGATTTTGCTCTTATATAAATTTGATATTCACAATACTTTGCTATTATATAAATTTAATATTTATAAAACTATAATTTTGTGCAGATCTAATATTGAAAAAACTATATCTTTATATAATCTTAAATTTACAATATTAAATTTGCTAAATATATTGTAATATTTTTACTAATTTCAAACAGCAACAATATATATATAACTTATTAGTATTTATTTAATAAAACAAATATATATATTAGTTGTTGCTAATTTTATACTATATTAAATTGTAATATACAAATTGTTAGCTTTGTATTTAAGATTTTTAATATAATACAAAATATCTAAATTTAAGTATTGCTTATATTAATTGTTATTAAATACTAAATAATTTATTTTTTTATTATTGTATTTTTTTAAATAAAAAATATTTTTAATATTGTTAAATATAGCAAATAATAGACTTATTTAAGTATATATATAATATAGTAAAATAATAGAAAGATATATAGTTGCTGCAAAAATAAAAAGCTTAATATAGATTATAATATAATATATAGTAGAGCAATTTATTAATCTAGATTTAAAAATTATATAAGATTTATTAACAATATATATAAAGATTGTATTTGTTAGTTAATACAGAATTACTTATATAATATTAATATAAGACTAATTTTATTTCTGTATTAATAAATAGACTAACCGTTTGGATCGGTTTTTCCCCGAAATCTATAATCCGACCCGAAAGTTATACCTAATTAGGCCAAGTTTTAACCTAATATAGTTAGTATTTTCATAATTTATGCAATTCGGTTCCAACTGTTGGAACCGAACGATCAGTCTATTAATAAATTACTTATTTATTAAAACTTAATTAAATAAATAGTATAAATAAATTCTATTAGTATTGCAAAATAAGAAAATAAATATTGTAATATATAAAGAACTATACAATATAATATAATATAGTATCTGTAAAAAAACAAAGATTTTTTTTAAAACTTTATTTGTTATAAATATAACAAAGAGAATATAAAATAAATAAAAAAATTAACAAGAAAAATAAAGAGAAAGATATTTGAAAATTATATCTCGACTTAACTAAGATTAGACAATAGAATAGATATTATAATTAAAATTGTATTATACAAATTAATTTTTATTTTTGTCTTCAAAAAGATAATCAGATATTTTATATATTTATTATTTAATTAACAAATATATATCTTTTTGTCTATTGTATTTCTGATTTGCTTAAATATATTTTTAACAATTTTAACTCTCTACTATCTTAATATTGTTTAGAAAAAGATAAAAGTATAGTATTTAATATAATGTTTCGAATATATTATTTCAGAATCTAACTTCGAGATATACTTAGATAGTTATAGCAATATTAGACTATTTTAATATTTTAATCTAAATATTAATTGCAGTATTAATAAATAAATAACTAATAATTTACTTTTTTAGTTTATTAATATAAGTTATTTAATAATATATTTTATAATTAATTTTTTATTTGCAATCGAAATACTTTCTCTTTAAATAAAATATTCTGATTTTATACTTTTTTGCTTGTTAATTGCTGTTACTTATAAAAAGATAAATATTTTTTTGTTACTTTATATAAAAATTCTCTTTACTTTTCTCTGTTATTATATACTTGTTAATATTTTTATTATTATTATTAATATTTATCTTAATTCTTGTTGAATTATTCAAAGATATTTATATTATTTAAATTATTTCTGTTGTATTAAAGTTAACTAATTAGTTTTAAAATAAAATTGCAAAAATTCTAATAATTTTAAGAATTTAACTAATTATATAATTGTTAACTCGAATATCTTTTGTAGAAATTTTAGTAATATCAAATAATTGCAGATATAAGTTACAGAACAGATAGTAGTTATTATAATTTGCAAAAACAGTATTTTTGTATTTTGTAACAATTTTTTGCAATATATTATTAATAATATCTTTAATCTATTAAGTATAGTAATCTGTAATATATTTAATTAGTCTTATTGTAATATTTTGTATTAATTTTATTGCTATATTTATTCTTTTATTAATATTAATATTTGTTTGCTTTTATATTTTCTTTAATAACAGATTATTTTTATTATTTTTAAAATTGTATTTAAATTTTCTAGTCGAGA
>JAABUW010003039.1_pt1 | contig 24497 bp, 3 predicted proteins | sample 5560081 | NCBI WGS metagenome assembly JAABUW01 (sample SAMN10711882, study PRJNA513363) | rock metagenome | isolation source: Antarctica rocks | place: Antarctica: Victoria Land, Knobhead sud | reverse complement strand
CGGGGGGATCGGGGGGAGAGAGGGGAGAGAAGGGAGGGGGGAGGAGAGGGGGCAGGAGAGAGGGGAGGAGAGGGGAGAGAGAAGAGGGGAGAGGGGGGATAGGGGGGAGAGAGGGGAGAAGGGGCAGGAGAGGGGGAAGAGGGGGGAGAGGGGGGAGAGGGGGAGAGGGGCAAGGAGTTTAGTATTCGAGAGTGGAAGCTGAAGGGTTATTAGATGAGGATCCTTGTATATTATATCAAAGGTCCTCTAGTATATCTGATCACCGGGATTTGGATTCAAGGATCTCGACAGCGTCTTCGAAATTTTGGCTTGCCTCGGACTCTGTGGAGTCCGGCTCCTGGCCTTCGTTTGAGTCTGGTTCGATCTGGTTATATATTTTGTTGGATTCGCTGAGGTTATCTTCGGCTTCGTTATCATCTGAGCCAGCCTCGTCGGAGGAGGAGTCGCCTGTGTCCTCGAAGTCGTCGTCTGTTTCCCCAGACATGAAGGAATAGCTGTAGGCAGTTTCCTGTTGGTCGGCGTACTGTTCCTCAGTACTCTGCGTCTCAGACTTCGTTGGGTCCTCTGCCTCGATCACGATTTTCCTCAATCTGTATCTTTCTTGGGCTCTTTCGGACCTCAAATTGGATAAGAGTGGGCGTTGTGGCCTTTTCATTCGGACTCTGCCAGAACATTTGTGGACATAGCAGACACTTCCGTTGCAGCCTGTAATCTTATGCCATCCTCTCCAGAGTGGTGGAATGGGCTTCTTCCCTGATCTGATGAGCTCCAAGAGATCGTACCACCACGGCTGAGAATTTCGAAAAAGCGACTTATCCCAGGAACGCCAGTCAACTGGAAGCCTCCGTTGATATTCGGAGACATCAATGGACGCAAAGTTGATGGCAAAGGCTGTCTTCAAAGCACGTCCACTCCAACCGCTGTGGTACAAGAACGAGCGGGTTTCTAGGTCCGTCTCTATGAAGTCTTCGACAGAGCCGCGATCTTGCACTACCTGGCGCCAATGCATAAATGTTGCAGGCAAAGCCATCATAGCTAAAGATGTTGGTGTATGGCCGTTAGCATCGACGAGGTGTGGATCCGCTCCGAGTTCCAGAAGGCGAGCTGTCAATGGCTGTATAGCGTCCAAAGCTTTATGCCAGCGCTTGTGGTACCTCCGTTCTAGCCATATGATCACATGGAGAGCACTCCGCTCCCTGTACCGACAGTAACGCCCATCTGCTTGTACATCAACATCAGCACCAGCCTGGACTAGCAGACTAAGTAGAACAAGTTTCCTCTCCGGCGCCCAAATAGTTCCGGCGATGTGCATCAAAGGAGTCAAGCCAGCCACACGTTGATTGGGATCAAAATGTACGTGTTCCTGTTTGAGCAGCCAGATTAGAGCTTCAAAATAACCCACATGACGTAACTCTGGGTGATTGAACGCGCTGGTTGTCTCGGTTATCATCAAAGTTGTATCCGCCTGTCCCAGTGATAGCAGCGTGCGATTGGTATCAATGAGTTCGTCCGCCGTTATACGACGGCGGCTATGTTTACCAACTATTGTCAGAGGTGACCTGTACAAACCGTGTCAGCTTAGCGCAGTTGAACATGAGCTACAACGAGGATCAATACCGCCCAAACCGATCTATAGCATCAGCACTAGCTCCCGACTTGATTAATATGTCACACAAGGTATGGCGACAACAGGCTGCAGCATACTATAAATCATCAATATTTGTACTACATTGCAGGGACAGAAGCTCTTACATGCAAAGGCGTTGTGCTCTCGGAGTCGATATCAAACGGCGATGCGATACCACGACTGAAGAGGTCTTGTATCCCAGCAATGTTCCCGCTTTTACAATACGTGAATATAAGAGACCCATCGGGCACTATTTGGCAGGGATTGAACCTATACGTCCAACCAGATGTTGCCCGCATAATTGTAAGACTCATAGAGCGCCTTAACAACCAAGAAGCTGGCTTCCAACGAATGTTCGTTTCCAGCCTGTCATTCTTGATTTCGTAGTCCAGGTGCGTCGTTCGAATCGCTCGTGATCTCCAGGTCATGGTGCCCAGCAAACACTCATACACTCCCTCACGAGACTCGACAGCTGTCATGCGAGTACGCTTTGGCGGGTCGTTGGCGATACTTTCCTCATTGGCTGCATATTGTTTTGCTGGCTTCGCATAGTGCGTGCCAGATTCTTTAGCATCCTTTGTGATTTCTAAGAGGCTCGATTTCCTCAGGTATGAGCGACTGCACCCTTTCCGATAAATTTGAATCCTCGAGAACTTGCTGCATCGTTCGTTGAATCATCTCTTCTAGAGCACCCTTTGCCATATCTCCAACGGAAAGCTTGGCCTGCACTTCATTCTGTTTTGCGATTTTTCGCAGCTCGGAATACACATTGGCCATGTGCTTGCTACTGTCTTTGACCTCAGATTCAACAGAGGTGCAAGTAGTAATTATACTCGACTGGTTCGTGCTTATCGAACCAATGTCCTGTGTCAGTTGAGTGTGTCTCTCTTCGAGTGTTGTGCTAGCCGTGGTCAGTGGAGGCCAATGCATCGGGAGACACGTTCTTCTACTTACTCTGCCAAATTCTGCCTTACGAGTACCAGGTCTAGCTTGGTCTCGGTGATGGCGGCCTGAAATTGTTGGATAATATTCTTCTTCAAGACCATTCGGAACGCACTCCATTGTCTGACTGCTCTGATCTGAGATGCAACGCCCGGCTCTAGCTTTTCCACCAACGCACGTAGCTTATCCATCCTGTTGTTGCATCGGTGCAAGGTCTTGTGTAGTAATGGGTCGTTCTCGGCCCCTGTTCTGGCCCCCACCTTGATGATTTCTTGGAAAGTATCTAGATCATCCGTGATTTGCTCGATCTCGGCTGGTGCCTGCTTGAAAGATTGCCAGAAATCGTGTAGCTGCTGAATCTTATCCGCTAGCTGAATGGCCAATGAGACGACGCTAATAAAGCTGCCAGCCGCTGATACTGGCTCCATGACTAAAGGCGCCTCTGGGGTGAAATCCGTATGTCAAATACTGTATAGTCCTTTCTGATATGGTAGGAAGGAAGGAGAGGACTCATTCTTGAAAGAGGCATAAGGCTGTATCACTGCCAGCGGGCTAGAGTGGGGCAGTGCGATCTAATGCAAGTTGATGTCTGGTAATTGGCCGGGCAAGCGTCGCCAGCAGGGGTACATGGGACAAGGTCATGGCCGATGGGTGAAGAAGCATGGGATATTAACAGATGTTCTACCCACTGTACGCTCTATACAGACCTCCTTAACAAAGGACTCAAGCCAATATAGGAGCAGGCACAAGAATGACTTTCTTCGCAGGGCGAGCAGAGCCACCGCACTTTTCTGGACGCGGAGCTAAGTCACCCGGACATAATGCCTTAACGCCGGATTATACCTCGAAATATTGGGTCGTAAGGAGTGTATATACAAGCAGCCTCTCCTTATCAAAGGATCGTCTTGAGTTATGTAACTGATATCTCCTCGCTCTCGCCTTTGCTATTAGTGACAAATATTGAAAAACATCAGGGGCTTACCGTAGGCGAAAAGGGATCCTATACGGCACGACCGGCTCGGACGATGAGCGTTTCGAGATCCTTGACCGGGGGTATAATCTTGAATGCAAATTCTGGGATACTGCAGAATTGAGTGTTTCGAAACTTTGTCCATTACGTTCAAACGCAGTCATCTGCTAAGAGTGACTCGAAAGGGTAACGGTGATAACGAAGAATTGATTGGCAAATGGTTCAAGCGAGCTGGGAAGCGTGACGAAATATTTCAGACTCACCTCCAAATTCTGGTGCTTGCTTAGGTAGGATCAAGGTCTTTCTATGTACGAAGTTTGCGGTGAAAGGGACACCTAATGGTGGTCGCATCTTCCGCAATGTTCCAGAGTACTATGGCCGAAGCTGTCAAGTATATCTCTCCTTTTACTCCGGTTATATGCGTTTTACTCACCATTCTCAGAGCTGACAAGGTCAAATACCTAGTGTTGATGCGGAGGAGGAAACTCATCGGTCTCTTAAGACTACTCGGATCATGTAAGTCATATATCTCATCCTTCTGACTTGAACAATCCCAACTAACAATGTTCAGTACCAACGTCGATAATTCATCGCCATTGCTTCGAATGCTCGCGGAGATAAAGGACTTGATCTACGAATATGTGCTGGGCGCGCAATTCCTCCATATGTGCATCGACTGTCGGTGTCCCTACCCTGGCTGGAACAATGACTCTTGTAGATGTCAGGCCATCTGTTTTTTCCGCTGCGGCGGAGACTTCTCCTAGGTACAACTTCAGAGGGAATTTGATACTCTAGGAGCTTTTGTGATAGCAAGGTACACCCATTCCCAGAAAGACTGTCGTGTTTTGCAAGGACGATAGCTCGCAGAATCCCTGCCGAAGTTGGACCTGAACCTTCTGCGCAGCTGTAGGCAGATCTATTTCTAAGCAAAACATGTCCTCTGTCCACCAAAACCAATGAATTTGACAGCCTAAATTGACTGCGCTAATTCACGCTCGCTTTACCAGGTCTCACTGTCCGCGATTCCTAAGGTCCACCTCGACACGAATATTTAGACGAAAGCTAATGAAGGCGCGTGGAATGCCGTGTTATACCTCATTACGCATATTGCGAGGTTTAACAAAAGTGTATATCAGTGTGGACCAAATGTTCCAATGCGAGGAGCCAATCTACCCTGGCGAACGTATGTTTCGGGCTTTTCAAGATCCGTAAGGTGGCAAGAATCCGTTCCTGCAGGGCGTGTACAAGCTGAAGGAACTACCAATGGACGTGGGTATTTTGCAAATTAAGATTTGGCTCAAGAAGGAAATTTCTCGATGCAAGATAGGCGAACTCGGATTAGTGATTTTAGGGGGAAAGCGACGGCTTGTGGGATTGTTTTTTTTGGGGGGGGGGAGAGGGGGAATCCAGTGGCTCTACATAGGATTAAGATAACTAATGTTGTGAGTCCTCTCACCGCTAGACATAGCACGCCGTGGTGGCTTACCCAATTCAGCTAAGAGCTCTACATGTCAGCTTCGAGACCAGACCAAAGTCCACGTGTCTCGACACACCGCTTCAAAGGATTATCCCATGCTGGCCTCTCATGAATTGCTTACCTGCATCGCTTTCGTCTACTTTCGTTGATTAGAAATCACGCTACTTTTGCCACTAGACCTGGGCTAGCAAGTTCTAGCGTCGAGTTCTGACGCTAACATTCGGCCTTAACGCTATGAACCTGCCGAATGAGTATCATAACAAAGGGCGTATCTTTTAGCAACCCAGAAGCCTACTTAAGAGTGACTGTTCTAACCCTTGTCGAGCGGGGGAAGTGAGAATACTTTCAGCCCGTATTGGACGCTATTTTCGCCTTAGAATACATGAAGGTCGTCTTGCCAAATCTACAATTCTGCCTTATATTCTCCAACGCCCACATGTTTGTGATTCTTCATAGGTGATAGGGTCGATGTCGTGCTCTTACTGCCTTATTACAGGCATTCTTGGAAATCATCCATGTATCACTTACTTGCAGCCACGTTTTTCAGTGGCAGGATCTATCTCTTTGGGGAGCAACGAGATCTATTTATTTTCATTATGACCGAATGATACCCCAACATCACAAACGATAAGTCAAAAGAGATCGTATAAGGCCATTATAATCTACCCTTCCACTCTTCACCAGCGTTGAAGTTCCGCCAATTCCCGCCAATCACCCACCCCTCATACGAAGAATCACGCATTTGGATTTCCACCACAGCAATATTGTGGGAAGCCACTACAGAAGAAGGCACAGCATTTTACTGCTATCTGTGGCTGCGGGGGCCCAACATCCGTGGCACCCTGGCCGACGATGAATGTGTTGCTGCCTTCGCTGCCAAAGAAGTCGCAGGTTCCCTCATTAGTATTCACAATGATATGGGAAACGCTCAGAGGATTGTCTACGACAAAGGTCAGCAAAGGGTCAATTTTGTGCTAAAACATGTCGTCTCGAATAGGGTATAAAGATACGGCCACAAGATGGCAATCAAAAATCAAAGCAGTGACGATAGGGTAAGGAGCTTACCAATTGTGAAGTTTTCTGCAGAGGTGAATGAAGGATTTATGGTGTAAGAAGGAGGGTTCGGCCCCGCTCCTTCCAAGACTATAACCCCGGCCTGACGTGCCTCGGGCTGAGTTGGGGCAGCGGCGGCGATGTCAACGACTGCGAGGAGCAGAGCGGCTGAGAAGATGGATAGCTTCATCGTGGAGAGGCGGTAGGAAAGTTGCTCGTAAGTATTTGGGCTGTGTGAATTTGGATGAGGATATCTGTTTCTCGAGGCAAGGACTCGGTCTTTAAGGATGGAGGAAGACTTGGGGTATTTGGAGGCTTCTTATATGATATTGAAAGGCACGGACCGGATGCCGAGATCTTACTTCTACTGCCCAGTAAATGTACTCCATCCAGTTTTAGTCACCACGAGACAAGATGACTTGTTCATAGAGACTGAACGGCCTGCAATTCGGAGTCAGCCCACATCACGCGGCCATACGGCTTTCTCATGAGAGGGCTACACGTCAGTAACGGACCAGAGCTTACCGCCTTATAGATTGGGTGCATGCTTACCTCGCATTGCTGACCTACAGCCTTCTCATCAACGAAAAGTGGGATCACCCTGCCACCAGACCTGTTTCAGCGATTTCTGCGCCGAACCACCGATAGCTGCACCAAGGATATTGGCATTCTGTATCACTACTTGAATACTGCGTACATCTACTCCTGACTGCAGATGCTCACGGTAAAATGTTGTCCAGATCTCCCTGGGTGAAAAGAGGATGGATCCCGTTATTACGCATGTAGCACGAGATTGCATGTTGAAATTGTTCATGGACGCTCTGTAGGCGGTCAGGATTTTATTCCTAGTGTTATATTTTTCAGTACGCGCGGAGTTCGATAGGTGAATGGTCATGGACACGGACATGGTAGCGTACTGGTCTTGCAGTCGCACTGCATACCTAAAACCATTGTTACATCAAGGTCTCGTATTGCTTACGCGTAGCCAGGTCTTCTGGCGGTGAGACTTCGAGCTCCGTAAGATATGAGCGATATTATACGTTCTTCTCAACGTGCAACTAGGTGGACATCTTGTTGACAAAATTGCGCCAAACCAGTGACGGCAACATGTTACACTGAACAACAATAGAAAGGGGACGTGCGCCCCACGCACGAGAAGTAAGACGGAAACGACATTTTCCGCTTAGCTGAGATAGTCGTTGGCGGTGTGCGCAAGGAAGAAATGCTATGACGGTGGGCCATTGATTGGACATCAAAAGTAGCGGCCTCCGTATCATTAAGGCCGGCATCAGTTAGTACGAACTTGCCTTACATATCTTTGGAATGCACACCTATTAACAGGCAGTGGTGGAGGTTGAATAGTTGATTAATTATCTATGGAACTGGTGTTGCTGAGTATTTCTACACAGGGCTGAGCGCTGAGCCTAATTAGGCTAGACTGTAACGGGGATTCTGCCGAGAATCCCCCGTCTCAGTATGGGGATTGAGTCGGCGCCGCTAAATCCACTCAGTGAAAGATGAACAACACCAACAGGGAGTACGTTTGTGGGTTTGGAAGGATGATGGTTCTGCTATACTATAGATTTCTACTAAATAGTAGTTTGCTGACTAATACCGCCCCCGTACCTTCCGTATTTATAAAATTCTTCTTAATCTATATTATTATAGTAGAGAGTATATTAACCTCGATTTTTACTTTTATTTTAGATATTTATTCTTTCTTAAAAGACTCTATCTTCGATTAATTTACTATTATATTTAATAGACGCCTAGTCGTTATTAGAGATTCTTTTTTAATTTAAATAAAAGTTTTAAATTTATTATACTCCTATCTAGCCTTATTATATATTTTATTTATTATATACTAGGTAGTATCCTTTACTAACTAAATTTATATATTTTTTATAATATATTATTTTATTTCCTTTTTATATCCTAGATTATAGTTTTTATAATTATATAAATAGGTACTAGTAATTCGCTCGACTACTAGATATAATAATACTATAGTTATATTAAAATCTAGAGGTATAGGGTATTTACTAATAATCTAAACTTCTTCTTTATTAATATTTTCTTATAACTCTATCCCGGACTTATTATCTTTAATTAATTCTTATTTAATTAATTTTAATTAATATTTAATAGTAGATACGAGTTTAACTTATAATAAATATATAAAGAAATTATATAAAATAATTAACTTTTTATATATTTAACGTAGGTCGTATATATAATTATTAATAGATATACTATAAAGTTATAACTCCTAGCGTATAAATTTAGTAGTTTTAATAAAGAAATAAATATATTTATTCTATAATTAAAGATATTTACTAAAAGAGATCGTTGATCTCGGAGGGAGGTAAATAAACTTTTATAATACCGAGTTTATAATAATTAGTTTTATAACTATTACCTCTTTATAAACCGATTTATATATTTATAATAACTCGTTTAAATTATATACTAGAGTAGTCGTAAAGATTTTATAAATAATTTTTAGAATAGTTATTAGAGCTAGTATCTAGTACTAGTAGTATTATTTATTTATTATAAATACTAGAGTCGGGAAGGTATACCCTATTATAGAGATATATACTATTATTTTATCTTTTTATACTAGAGTACCGAGAGCCTTATTATTAAGAATATTCTTTAATTTTTCTACGTGGTTTTTTAATCCGTTTTAAAACGAAAAATTTTAATTTATTAAATTCTTGGATACCTTAATTATAAATATCTCACCTATCGAGTTAATAATAATAATAAGTAACGGGCGCTTTTCCGTAATATATACTATAGTTTTAAAAATATATAACGGCCTAATTTTATTAATAATAGCGGGTTTAAATTTTAGCTTAAGTATTATAAATATAAGTATTTATATAACTATATAATTATTTAATATAATAGTCTTTTCTTTTTTCTTTATAACTAGGTTTATATCTAAATTCCCCATCTCTAAATTCTAAAAATCTTAATTAAATTAAAATAAGTTTATTATTAACGATAATTTCTCTTTAATATTAATAGATAATAAGGGTAATATTATTATAAACGATCTTTTCCTAAAAATTATTAATACTAGAGGAATTTATTAACTAGAGGTTATTAATTATTAATTCCGAGTCTTTATAAAACCTCTTACTCGGCCTACTCTTTATTTCTTCTTATTTTTTCCGTTTAAAAGTATTCTTCTAGTAGTATAATAAAATTATAATAAATAAAAGAATAATAATATAATAGAGCGAGTAGATAATACTAGAATAATTAATAATAAAAGAAGGTTATTAAAAGTCGAAGATTATTAAAGAAGGAAGGTTATTTAAAGTTAATAATTTAAGGAATATAAAGTAAAGTAAATTAATATATAAATAAAATAAATTTAGGTCTAATCCTTAGAGCGAAGTTATATTATTATAATAATAATATAAAATAATATAAATAAATATCTACTAAATAAATTAAAAAGTAGGGTTAGTTTTATTAATTTAATTTATAATTTAAATAACGAGACCGTCTAATAATTTATAAAATTAATAGAGTAGTTATATTAAAATCTACTAAATATCTAGTCCTAGGTTTAAACGGTTTTAGATAATTATTATAAAAGGTACCTCTAATATATTTTCTATTCAATTATATAATTATAAAAGATTTATTATAAAATCCTTTATAGTTTAAAATCTTAAATAGCTCTCGCTAATAAAGTTCTAACTTCTTTATATTCTTTTATTAAAGTATTATAAGATTTTTATAATAGTATATTACTAGATAAACTCCGCGGTTATTTATTATAATTAAGATTCGCTAAGAACTTTAATAGACTTAATATATTTAATATACTAAGGGACTATTTACTACTCGACGTAATATATAAATTAATAAATAGGTAAGCGCTTAACTATTTATTTACTTAACGTAGGAGTAAATAAATAAACGGGTAAATAATATAATTTCTTTCTTTTATATAAACTATGTATTTTCTTAATAAATAGGAGCTTCGTATTTAATTTCCTTTAAAACTTTTAATTATAAATTCTAAATATAAACGTTTATTAAACTATTAATTAAATTTATTAAATTTATTTAGTTTTATCTTATATTAATACGAAGCCTATTATCCTATAATTCTTAATACTCTTCTCTACGGGTATTAACCTAGGTCTTATCGATATTATATTTAAATATTAAACGGAGAGTTTTAATACTTTAAATATTTTTAAAATAAATATTTTAGGATTAATAAAGACCCTAATTTTAAATATTTAAAATAATACTAGAAGACGTAATGTTATAAAAGAAGGAGACTATATTAAAATTACCCGCCTAAACTATTACTATAAGGAGCGCGAGAAACTTAACGACTAGTTATTATAACTCTAGATATTTTTCGTATTTAACGAGAATATAATACTAGTTATTAAATAAATAATCTTTATAATAACCTATATAAGAGGTAATATATAAAAATAGGTTAAATTATTCTTAAAGTATTATATAAAAGTAGTAAATAATACCGATAACTTATTAATAAAGCTTTAGATAGAGAATTTCTCTAAATTTATAACCGAGATTCGTTATATATTTAAATTATCTAACGAAAGTAGTATAATAGTTTATATTATTTAATATTTAATATAACGAAGGTCTGCGTCCGATTATTCGGTATAATTTCAATATTATATAATATTAACGGACTAGGACGATATTACTTTTATAATAATATATCGACGAGGATTAAAAAATAATATAAAAAACGAATTTATACGAGTAAAAATCGTTATAAAGGACCTCGATATATTTATAAAATAAATAATTAAGATTAACGATAAACTATACGAATATATAATAAAGAAATATTATAACGGAGGATTTTAAGGTAAAAACGTTTAAAAGTTTATAATAATAAATATAATTCGACTAGTCGTTACCGCTATAAAAAATTTAACCCGTATAATTATATATTTATAAAACTCGATTTTATTAAGAAGAGACTTATAAAAGAATTCTAGAAAAAAAAAAAGAAAAAAAAAAAGGAGTAAAAAAATAATGAATTATTATAATTATAATAAACCGGGCTATATCGCTAGGAACTATTATTCGAAAAATATAATGAATCGATAATAATTAAATATATTTATAAAAGAGATATTAAATAATATAACCGGATCCCTTAAAAATCTAGTATAAGATAATATTATATTTAATAACTTATTAAAGAAATAGAGAGAAATCGAAGAAAAAATCGCTTAAAGAATTCGAGAACTCGAAGGACTAAATAATAATAATAATAAAACTTTAAAAAAAGATTTAAAGAAAGAATAAAAATGAGAATAAAGTATAATATATTTTAAAGGATAATTTTAAATAATAAACTACCTCGATAACTTTAGAATTTAATTTATTATATTAAAAAAAGAACCCGAGGAAAAGAAAAAGGAAAAAAAATAACTCTTTAAAATTAATTATACTTATAATAAATATTACCTACGATATAAAGAAATATATTAGTTAATATATATAAACGAATACTATAAATACTATTATAATAATTTAAAAGAGCGAAAATATATTATAAAACTAGGATATAATTACAGTTAATAGAATAACTACGCTAGAGATAATTATTTATAATATTGAATTAAAAAAAGGGAGAATTAAATCTTCCTAAACTACGATAAAGAATAGTAATTATAATTACGAAACTAGATAAGTTATAGTAGAGAAACGAAATACTATAACTAGAACGAATATTATTATTATTTAATCGAAAATTATAAGAGGTACTTCGAGTTTAAAGAATATTATAGATTTTTATTTTTATCGGGAAAAGACTAGTCCCTTATATTAAAAGAAAATATAAAGAGATTAATATATTAACCCTAGAATAATATTTATATTTAGTTTAATACGGTATATATATATAAATACTAGTAAAAGTCAACCGATATAGGGTCGTTATAATAATAAATTTAAGAGTAATTAATAATTTTATATCTCGAATAATAATTTAAGTAATTAACCTATTAACTCGAGAAAAAAAGAAATAATATAAATTTTAATTAACCGACGGGTCGAAGTTATTAATAAGGAGAATAAATAAAGAAATATTCCTATTACTAATTATTATTTAACGTTACTATAAAGAAATTACCTTCGATATAAGAAAAATAATTATTTATTATATTATTCTAGGAATACCTTAATTAAAGAAATATAATCTAATAATCGATTAAAAGAAAGAAATATTTATAATTCCGCGTATTAAAAACGTCGCTAGTATAATACCTATATATTTATAAAGAATAATTATAAATAAAAAATCGAAACGTAATTTAATCGAAGTTTATAGTACTTTATCTTCGTATAAAAATAACCTCGTATAAGAATCCGACTCGATATATATTAACTAAAGAGGTTAATAGGGCGAATAAATTAAAGTTTTTAAAAATAAAAACGAACCTCTTAATATTCTTAAAGAGTATTAATAATAAAAGTACTTTTTTTAATAAAAGATAATTATAAAAGTATTATTTAAGTATTAATTATAAGATTATAAAATCGAATTCGAACTAGGTAAATAACCGATATTTAGACCTATTTATACTTTATTAGAAAAAGAACTCGGAGTATTTCGCGGGTATATCGACGAGAATTTTAAAAAAGAATTTATTCGAGAATCTAAATTATTAATAAGTTATTTAATCCTCTTTATAATAAAGAAGAACGAAAGTTTATAATTATATATAGATTATTAAAAACTAAATAATATTACGGTAAAGAATTAATACTCTTTATTAAATATTAACGAGTTATAAAATTAGTTTATAATAGTAAAAATCTTTATATAACTAGATCTCCGAGGTATATATAATTTAATTCGATTAAAAGAAAGCGAGGAGTAGAAGATTATTTTTAGAACTAAATATACTTATTACGAATATTTAGTAATACTTTTCGGATTTATTAATATACTAGTAACCTATTAATTATTAATTAATAATATTATATAAGTATATCTAGATACAACGGTAATTATATACTTCGATAATATCTTAATTTACTCTACTAATAAGGAAGAATATATTTAATATATATAAGATATCCTAATTTATTTATTATTAACTAGACTTCTCCTTAAACTAGAAAGGTATAAATTTTATAAAGAATTAATTAAATTCTTTAAATTTATAGTTAGTACTAGAGGTATTTATATAAACCCTAAAAAGATTAAGAGTATTCAAGAATAACCTATATTATATAATATTAAAACGATATAGAGTTTTTTAGAATTTACGAACTTTAATAAAAAATTTATTAAGAACTACTCTAAAAAGGCCTTATCATTAACGGATATTATAAAGAAAGATATCGCTTTTTAATAAAAGAAAGAATAATAATAATCTTTTAAAATATTTAAAGAGGTTTATAAAAGACCGCTAGTATTATATTCCTTTCGAAATAACGAACTAGCTCGGATCGAAACCGATATTTTAAATTTAATAATAAGCGTTTATATACTCTAATAGAGAGATAATAAATAATATCTTATTATATATTATTCTAGGAAAATATTATTAGCGGAATAGAATTATAATATTTATAATAAAGAATTACTAATAGTAGTATCTTTATTAGAATAATAGAGGGTATATATAGAAAATTATAAAAATCTTACTATTTTTATAAATTATAAAAATCTTTTTAATTTTATAATAACGAAGTAATTAAATCGAAGATAAATTAGGTAGTTAGAATTATTAAAATAATATAAATTCAAGATCTTTTATATCTTAAGGAAAGATAACAATCGCGCCGATATATTTAATAAACGAGAGGATTATATAAAGGAAAAGAATATAGTAATATAACTAGTTTTTATTTAATAATATAATAGATCGCTAGTCCTAGTATAATAACTAGTAGCGACGTTATATATCTTTATTCCCGGAATTATTAATAATATCCGAAAGGAATATAAAAACGATACTTTAGTCGTAATATTAAGAAATTAATAACTATAAATTAAATTACTAAAATATAATAAGAAAACGTATCTTCTTAAAAGATATTTTAAAGAAATTATTCACGATTATTATAATAATCTAGCCTAAAGATACTTTAAAATTATTAAAATTATAGAATTTATTTATAGAGAATACGACGCGCCGGGATTATAGTCGTACGTCGAAAGATATATTAAAAAATATATCGAATACTAATAGAATAAATTTATAAGGTAAATTAAATATAGTTAAATCTAATTCGCCTTAATACTAGAAATACTATAAAACGATATTATAATAGATTTCGTTATTAAATTATTAAGATTAAAGGACCCCGTTATATTAAAAATTTTTTACTCTATAATAGTAATTTATAATAAACTTAATAAATATATTATAATAATATTAATTAAGGAAATTTATAAAACCGAATAAATCGCTTTCGTACTATTAAATTAATTTATTAAGGATTATAAAATACTTAAATCGATAATTTTTAACCGAGATAAATAATTTGTTTTAAATTATTAAAAGATACTAATTGATACTATTAAAATCAAATTACGAATATTAACTATATATTATCTATAAATAAATAGATAAACGCAGCGGACGAACTAGATAATAAAGACGTATTTATAATATTACGTTAATAAGAAGTAGAATAATTAGGTAAGACTTTTACTTATAATTTAACTAATATTTAATAATAACTAGTTTAATACTACTAAATTTACACTATTCTTCGCGAATTATAATAAATATATTAATATATTCCTTAAATTTAAATAGGGACTAAACGCGTAAAGGGCTTTAATTTATATAATTAATATAAAAATATTATACTAGGATATATAAACCTAAATTAATTAAACGAATACTCGGATAAAATTAATAGTAGATAAATATCGAAAAGAGTATTCTTAGTTAAAGAAAGAGGATAAAGTATATTTTTTAATAAAAAATATAATAAATAAAGACTAAGTAAGAAATTAAATTATATTAAAATCGGATTATTTTCGATGAAAAAAAATAAAGGATTAATGAATTATAAATTAAATCTTCTAGCCGAGGTTAGAATATATTTAATATTCTATATCTCTCGATTAAAGCTAGTAGACTTTAAGATACTTTTATAAGATACTTTTTATTTCTAAATTAAAGAAGAAACGGAGTTCGAGGTAAAAGAGATTCTAAATTAAAAAGATTAAAACTACCTCGTTAAATAAAAGAGATATAACGAGTTAAAGAATATTTAAAAACTATTAACGAACCTAATTAATTATTAGGAACTTCTAAAGAAGTTCTAGAAATAACGATATAAAAAAGTTAATCGAGGGTTCCTAGCGAGAAGAATTTTAAAAATATAAAATTATCGAGGTATAAAACTAAAACCGTTATATATTTTATTTTACCGAATTTCTCGAGTTCTTTTAAATACTCTAATTCCTTTATATTTATAAAAGCTTTATTAAATATCTTTTATTTATACTCCTTTAGGAATTTCTTTTATTAACGAAGTTTTTTTAATTTCGTATTTTTTTAGTTAACGATTTGGTTCGCCGCTTCTTACGTAATTTTAATTTTTTTTTCTTTATATTTTAAACGCTCTAGAGCCTTATTAATTCTAAAGAAATTAATAACGGACTTTAAGAGTTTATATTTTTTTCCGGTCTTAGTATACTCCCCGTATTTTAATAATAAAGAGGACAATCGATATTCGGTTTAATATATCGCGTAGCGCGTATACGTAATTATAATTATAAAATCTTTAGAAATAACTTATTCCTATAATTTATTATATTACTCTATTTAACGAGAAGATATAGAATTATTTTTAAGAATAAAAAAGGTTAGAAAGAAGGGGTAATATTACGATTAAAATTTACTAAAAACTTTAATAAATTTAATATATTTAGTATATTAAGGGACTATTTACTACTCGACGTAATATATAAACTAATAAATAAATAAGCGTTTAATTATTTATTTACTCGACGTAGGAGTAAATAAATAAATAAATAAATAATATAGTTTCTCTTTTCTATATAAACTATATATTTTCCTAGTAGGTAGGAGCTTCGTATTTAATTTCCCGTAAAACTTTTAATTATAAATTCTAAATATAAATATTTATTAAATTATTAATTAAATTTATTAAATTTATTTAGTTTTATTTTATATTAATACGAAGTTTATTATTTTATAATTTTTAATACTCCTCTCTACGAGTACTAATTTAGGTTCTATCGACGTTATATTTAAATATTAAACGGAGAGCCTTAATATTATATTTCTCGGTTATTTTTAATTTCTATTATTTTATAATTTCGTCAATAGTATTATATACTTCTATTATATATTTAATATAATCTTATATAGTAACTCTATACCTAGTAGGATTATCGATACTCTTTATTTATTATTTAATATCTTTTCTTAATAGTATTAATAGAGTTAATATTATAATTCTTAAAGCTCTTAATACTAGTCTATATAAAATACTAATAAAAGAATATCCTAAATATTTAATTATACGAGTATTTAGAGAGTTTATAGATTTAACAAAATTTTTATCCTACTCCTTACTAGGCTTTTATTTCTTTAGTATTTCTTCTAGTAACTTATTTAATATTTTAATTATCCTAATTAATTTAGATAATCTAGATAGACTATAGTCTATAATTATACCTTCGCGTTATAAGAATTCACGGAGTTCTTTATTATTAAAGTAGTAACTAGGATTATAATATATCGTAGTTAATTTATAATATATAGTAAAGGCTAGCTTAAGATACTAAATAATATCTTCTATATTTACTATTAATATAGTAAACGGAATCACGAATCTTAATATATAATAGATATAATTAAATATATATCGATTCCCTATAAATATTATTTTAAAAGGATTAATAAAATCTATCCTATAAAGTTAAAACGGGAATATACCTAATATTAGGTATAGAGGTTAAGATCTTATAATAAATTTAATTTTAGTATATTTAATATAGCTAGCGATATAACTCTCTATATTAATAATCTAATTCGGTTAATAATAATTTTTTTTTAAATATATTAATATACTAGCCTTCGTTTAATAACTATTATTATTATATATTTCTTTTAATACTAAAAATACTTTCGATTCAAGGATATAAAGTAGTAGTATACCGCGTCGGTATATTTATAAGATATTATTTATTAATTTATATTCGTAAATACCTTTTAATATAGAGGTAAATACTAGATCTTCCTTTATTAAGAAATTATATACTTTCGAATACTAGATAGAGTTTTTATAGGTAGCCTTCTATAAATCTAACTTTAATATAATTATTATAATATAATATAAAAAGACCGGGACTCCTTTAATAGAGTTATTATTAATTATTTCTTATTTCTTATCTTAAATTAGTAAATTAAAAAACTTTTAATAACCGCTCTTTCTATCTTTCTAAAACTATAAAAGACTATATTTAATAAACTCTTATACTAGAGTATTACTCTAATTTATACTAATATATTCCGCTCTAAATAATATCTTAAATAATTTATCTACTACTTTATTATAGTGGCCCGGGATCTATTTAATTTTAATATTTAAATAACGGAGCCTATTAATTTAATAATTATAAATCCCGTTATAATTATCTATATCTAGAAAATAGACTAGAGGTTTATAGTCCGTATATATAATTACGGGTTTATAGGGGTATTTATAAAAATAATTATACTTCTTCGTAAAGATTATAGTAGAATATAACTCCTTTTTATAAATAGGGTATTCAATTTATAATAAGATTTATAGAAAAGAGTTATATAGAATTAATACCTCTATTTAAATCTCTAATTTAGTAGGCGTAACACCGGTTTATTTAATAAACTAGAATTAAATAATATAAAAACCTATAGTAAATCTAGATATATTTATATAGAAATAATTTAGTAGTTTTAGATCGATACTATATATATAAATATACGTAGTATATATACTCTTTAATAATTTAAATAATAGTTATTTAATTTCTCCCTATATAAAAAGTATTTTTCTAGTTAATTTTATAAATAGTTTTACTAGCTCCGTAAAGTTCTTTATTTATCTTTATATAATATTTATAATTCCTAGGAATACCCGTATACCTATTTAATTAAATAACGGTTATTATTATATTATTTTAATAACTCTATTATCGATTATTTATATAAATCCTCTAATATTATATATTATACCTAGGGCCTTAATAGACGATTTAAATAACTTTAACTTCTTAAATAATAACTTTAACTTTATTTATTCTACTTTTAAGAGAAAGTAATATTTAAGAAAATTATATTATTCTTTAAAATTATTAAACCTCGAAAAGAAATTATTTATATAGAATACTAAAATAGGAGGATTATCTAGATAACCCGAGTATAAAAGCGATAATTTATTAATAAGAGATAATAGATACCTAAATACTCTATAAATAAATTTAGTTATTATAAAATTTATTAATTATAACTCTTAATATATTCTTATAAATTATAACTAGTTTATTCTAGAAATAGTGAAAATAAAATAATATCTATTATTAGGATAAAGCGAAATTATTATATATATATATTTAAGATTAACTATTATAAGATTCTTATATCGTAGATTTAATAAGTTATTATAGACTTTAGAATTTAACTTTAAGAATATACCTAGTAAATCCTTATATATACGCGAGTACTTAAAAGTAACGCGAGGTTTATTTTTAAATATAAAATTAAATACTTTATTAACGATTACTAGCCTAGTATTTCATTATAATAATTATTTATTTACTAACTTTATTAGCTCGTAGATACTATCTTTTATAATATCCGAAATAATTTTCTATAACTATTATTTATAATGATTAAGATAGCGCCTTTAATTAAGATTTAAAATAGGCTTTATACTAGGTTTAATATATACTCGGTATATTATTAAATTAATATATAGAAGATTAGTTAGATTAGTTCTATTTAGATATTTATATTAATATAATAAATAAAGAATCTTTTTTCTTATATTCTTTATTAGTATTAACGGATTTAATATTAGGCCGACCGATTATTACTATGAATAAAACTCTTTATTTAAAACTAATAAATTTATTAATAGGCGTAGAATATATTTATTAAAATATAGTAATTTCTTAACTAATAATATACTAGGCTTCCTCTTCTTGTACTCTAATAATACTAATCTTATACTAGAAATTAATACTAATATTAATAATTTAGGTATCGAGATAATATACTTTTAAAGAATTACTAAAGATTTATTAATAATTAATATAATTAACTAGAAGTCCTAATTATAGTATCCTAGTAGTTTATAGTTATATTAAAGATTTATTAAAAAGTTAACACGTTAGTCTCTTTATTATTATTAGATAAATTATTATTAGATTTATTATTAATAATTCCGTCCTCCTCTAAACTCTTTCCTTCTAGAATAATTATCGTTATAATCGTCTTTATTAATTTTGGGTATATAAATATATAGTACTCTAATAAGAAGAATATTTTAGATTTTATTATTTTACGAACTTCTTCGCCGCTATTTCTATCTTCTAAGAAAATCTTGAATTTCTTAATAATAATATAGGTATTAATTTACTATAGTTATAAAAACCCTAGGATTGATACTATATATTATTCTTAATTAATAACTATTATAATCTCGGGTAAAACGAAATAACGGATTCTCCTTTAGATATTTAATATATTAATTTCTAATTAAACCTAGAGGTATAGTATAATCTCCTAGTAATTAATAATATATATAAATTAATTAATAAAGTCTATATCGCCTAGAGGGTAATATTTAAGGCTTAATATTACTATTAACTTTAAAAATATAATATTAATATTAGATCTTTAATTAGCTTATATTATTTATTTAAATAAAAATTCTTTATCTCCTTTATTATTCTTTATTATAATAAGAATACGAAATTATTTATCTTCGTTAATCTTTCGTCTTAGTAATCGAGTATAATATTCTATATAAACTCGTTCGGTATTTATATTATAAATAATTACTTTAATTTTAACTACTCCGGCGGATATTCTTTAGTTCTATAAAGTAGAAAGTTATAGAGGTTATTAAAGTTATAGTATTTAAAATATTTAAAGTATTTAAATTAATATTTATTTAAATACTTACCCCGATAAGAGTTATTAAGAGTTATATATTATCGAAGGCGGGAAAAAAAATTATATAAATCCTTAAGGAAATATAAATACTTATATAAATATATATAATCCTAGCTAGAATAATTAAGGATTAAAAAATTATAAAAGTTATTACTAGGTAAAAGTATTATTAATATTTATTTTCTTCTTTTCCCTTTTTTTAAATACCCGCGTATATATATATTCAAACTCTTTATATATCTAAAGAGACTAAATAACTATATCTAATTATATAATATCGACTTTATTTTATTATAATAATTAATGGATTAAAATAGTATTATTATACTTCCCTGAGTTTTTATTAAATATATTAATAAATAATTATAATTTAGTTTTCTTTCTTACCCTCTTCTAGTCTTTTCGTTTAAAACGATTATTAGTACTTTAGAACTAGTATAATTATTATTATAACTATTATTATAACTATTATTAAAAAGTATTCAACGATAATTCTTTTAAATAATAATATTTATTAGGGCCGGAGTCTTTACCGTAATTAATATTAATAGTTTACGAGACTATTAGTATTAATAATTTAAATCTAGATTTATTTATTTAGGGAATTTAGAGGCCGGCGATACCTAGATTAATAGAGTAGATATTTATTAAACTTGAAATATAACTAGTATTAAATAGTTATACTCTATTATTATATATATCGTAGGACGTTATAGTAAAATTAATTTAAAGTATTATTTCACCGAAGATTATAATCTTTAAATATAATTATTCTTAAACGGGGAGTATATTATTAATATAATCTTTCTTAATATATCCTATATAACTATATAGGTAGTATAATAAATTATTAAAATAAAACTAGTTCTTCGAGTTATTTATATAGGTATTACGTAAGGTAAATTTACTTAATAAATTATTAAACTAAAGTTAAAATTAGTTATTAATATTATTCCTTGGGTTTTGAGCTCGATTATAAAATTAATTATTACAAGAGTGAAACTAATAAAATTATAAATTATTACGACTAATATTTTATTATATTTAATATTACTAGTCGATTTAATTTATTATATTCTTTATTTAATTATTACTAGTTTAATTATTATTAATATATAAATTAGAATATATCTTTAATTAAAAGGACGTCTTTATAATTTTAATTTATATTTAGATAAAATTCCTCTCTATAATCTTTTTATTAAAAAGTAATTTATTCTCTTTTTACTCGTCCTTAAATAGTTTCTCGATTTATATATTAATACGTCTAGTATTATCTACTATAATATAGACTTTTTTAGGGATCGGTTTATAGTAATTATACTCTTAACCTTTATAGATACGTATACTTATAATTACTACTATTTTTATAGATATATATACTTATAGCTACTACTACCTTTATAGATATATATATTTATAACTACTACTACCTCTATAGATATATATATTTATAGTTACTACTACTTTTATAGATATATATACTCATGGCTACTACTACTTTTATAGATATATATATTTATAACTACTACTACCTCTATAGATACGTATATTTATAGCTACTACTACTACTACTTTTATAAATATATATATTTATAACTACTACTACCCCTATAGATACGCGCATTTATAGAATAAACGCTCGGACCTATAATTATTTAGGTTAATATTAAAATTAAAATTATTATTAACCTAAAGTTAGATATAACCGAAGGTTATATTAAAGATATAGTTTAATTCGTTTATTTTAAAATTAAGGGGACGCTTAAATAATCGTTTAATTTAAAATTTAAAACTAACTATTTTTAAATATTTATTAATACGTTTTAATATTAATATTTTCCCTTAAACTTATTATTTTATTCTTAAGAATATTTCGATTCAAAATCGGTTAAAAGATAAAGAGTAAAGAATAATAATAAGTATTAATTATAATAATTATTATAATAATCGTCTCTCTATAGTATAATTTATAATATATCTTATTATTAATCTATAATAGGGGTAGTAGTAGTTATAAATATATATATATTTATAGAGGTAGTAGTAACTATAAGTATATATATCTATAAAGGTAGTAGTAGTTATAAATATATATATTTATAGAGGTAGTAGTAACTATAAATATATATATCTATAAAAATAGTAGTAGCTATAAATATATATATCTATAAAGGTAGTAGTAGTTATAAATATATATATTTATAGAGGTAGTAATAGTAGTAGTTATAAGTATATATATTTATAAAGGTAGTAGTAACTATAAAAATATATATTAATAGAAATAGTAGTAGCTATAAATATATAAATCTATAGAGGTAGTAATAGTAGTAACTATAAATACGCGTATCTATAGAGGTAGTAGTAACTATAAATATATATATCTATAAAGATAGTAGTAGCTATAAGTATATATATCTATAGAGGTAGTAGTAGTTATAAATATATATATCTATAGAGGTAGTAGTAGTTATAAATATATATATCTATAGAGGTAATAGTAACTATAAATATATATATCTATAAAAGTAGTAATAGTTATAAATACGTATATTTATAGAGGCAGTAGTAGTAGTAGCTATAAATATACGTATTTATAAAAGTAGTAGTAGTTATAAATATATATATTTATAAAGGTAGTAGTAGCTATAAATATATATATTTATAAAAGTAGTAGTAACTATAAATACGTATATTTATAAAGGTAGTAGTAGTTATAAATATATATATCTATAGAGGTAGTAGTAGCTATAAGTAGGTATATTTATAGAAGTAGTAATAATAGTAACTATAAATATACGTATCTTTAGAGGTAGTAGTAGCTATAAATATATATATCTATAGAGGTAGTAGTAGTTATAAATACGCGTATTTATAGAGGTAGTAGTAGTTATAAATATATATATCTATAGAGGTAGTAATAGTTATAAATATATATATCTATAAAGATAGTAGTAGCTATAAGTGCGCGTATTTATAGAAGTAATAGTAATTATAAATATATATATTTATAGGGCTAGTAGCGTTATTAGAATAATTATTAGAAATCCGCTTTAATATAGTAGAGATTCTTAAAGGATCTCTACTCTACCCTACCCTAATTTAGAGTAGGGATCGAACCGCGATCTTTACTCTATACCCTATTTTATTTTACCCTATATTAATATTCCCTTTAGAGATCTCTACGTTAATCCGAAATATAACTAGAAATAATATATAGATAGTAGAATAATCCTTTACTCTATACTTCTATATTAAATTAATAATACGAATATAATATATAGTAAAGGTCTCTTCCGGCTTTTAACGAAACTCTATTAATTTAATATCGAACGATAGCGAGAACTCTTTAACTATTTTTAATAAAAATCGTTTTTTAAAGAGTAAAGTAAATTATTCTATAATTTTATTTATAGAAACTTCGGTATTTATAAATTTACTAGTATCGGGATTTATTTCTAACTAATTTATAATATCCTTTATAAATAAAAGATTAAAGTATTTAAGAAAAATACTAGGCGGGACTTTATTATTATCTATTTTAAAGTCTTTAAATTTATAACGGAATATTTTAAATTATTAAACTACCGAGATATCTTTACCTATAAACTTATTATAAAATATAAATTTATATAATTTATTAGACGATATCTTAATATCGAGAAGAAAAAAGAGTACTAGAAGTATAAAATCTTTAAACGAGGAGAATACCGGATTATTAAATAATATTTTATAATCTAGGAATAAATTAAGCTAGTAGTTAAATAAAGGAGTATTAAAATCTAAAGTAAATACTAATTCTTTTAATAAAGATACTAGTTTAATAAAAGTATACTAGATACGGTTAAGAAGGGTAATTATAATAAATTAAATTTCTTAACGAATTTCTTAACGGATTATATACTAGTAGAATAACGACTATTATTAAATAATAAATAACGATCTCTTTACTAGGTTATTTAATATATTATACCGTAGTCGCTAAAGATGAATAACATTAATAGGGAGTACGTTTGTGGGTTTAGAAGGATAATGGTTCTGCTATACTATGGATTTCTGCTAAGTAGCAGTTTGCTGACTAATACCGCCCCCGCACCTTCCGCCAATGAACTAGTGAGTGGCTGTAGCTCACGATGTCGATATAACAATATCTTCTACCACCTCAAACTCATTGCCAAACCACAACTCGCGCTTTACGACCGAACGGCATGGCGAAATACAACGTTGTCGCGTGTCGTA
>JAABUW010003038.1_pt1 | contig 24501 bp, 21 predicted proteins | sample 5560081 | NCBI WGS metagenome assembly JAABUW01 (sample SAMN10711882, study PRJNA513363) | rock metagenome | isolation source: Antarctica rocks | place: Antarctica: Victoria Land, Knobhead sud | reverse complement strand
AAGAGCTAGCTCAGTTGTTCAATGACTCAGATAAAGAAGTCAACTTTCGTAGAAACTACTACAACTTGATTCAAGAACAGAAGAAATTCAGCGAGTTTTATACTCAATTTCAACGACTATTCTTCTACCTAGACTATCAAGAAAAACAGCTGATCATCAATCTAAAGAATAAAATAAACTCTCGACTTCGATTCGCTTGAGTAACTCAATTGATTCAACTCAGTACTCTGAAAGAAATTCGTTTCTATCTCATTCAATTGAATAACAATCAACGAGCTATTCAAGAGATCAAGAATAGAGAAGCAATGATCAAAGCTTGAACAACTAAACAGATCATCTACGCTGAAAAATCAGTCAAAGCTACTCGTAGAATCATAGAAATGAAGATGACTGATCAGTCAAAACCACGCGACGCTGTTTTGACTAACGTCAAAGAAAATGACTTACTAATTGAAAACTGCTTTCTATGTCATAAGTCTGATCATACTTCTAAAGAGTGCTTGAATAGATCTTTCAGAATTAACGCATTAGATGACGAGTTTGATCATTCTTTGAACTTTGATTCAGAGTCTGATTCAAAAAACTAATCATTTCTTTCAGAGTCATCAAAAAGATAAAGATCATTTCTTTGTGCAATCTAATCGACGAAATTTCATCTATCAAAGAGAACTACTTCGAAAAGTCATTTTTAGTCGATGTCACTCTATTCTCGCAAGACGAATTCTTCAAGCTACGATCTCTGATAGATAGTGACTTGACGATCTACATCTTGATTCATACAAAGCTAGTCAATCAAATATGTCAGAAGCTCGAAATTCAACTCATACAACTAGCTAAAGAGAAGTTAATAAGAGAATATGACGAAAAGCTGACGAGAAAGATCATTACTCATAAAATTCTACCCAATCTCACAGTCGAAAGTCATAAGAAATTGACTGTTTCAATGTTAATAACTGATATAGATCATCATGATGTCATATTAGAAAAGTTCTGAATGAACAAAAATGAAATACTACTAGATATGCAAAACAATGTCATCGTTTTTTCAAATCAATTAGAAGCTCTCATTTCTGTTTTTTTGATGTCAGTCAGAGCTTCACACTCAAAATGATCATGATCATCAAATTCTTCTATCAGTTCAACTCTCAAAGTGCTTCAACGATCAGCTTCTACTGCTTCAAAAAAGAACTTTTCTATGTTCAGTGTGAGAGCTGCATCTTTTCATGCATTGATTAAACGATCAAAGAAGAATTGCATTGAGGTTTTCGCTATGTCGATTGAAGATATTGATAGAGAAATAGTCTACAACACTCAATGCGAACTGAACGTTCTAGACGTCGCTTTCATCAATGCATCAGCTCAAAATCTAGAAGACATCAAAGTCAAGCTATCTTTGAAATATCAGAATTTCATCGACGTGTTTGATCGAGCTCAAGTCGATAAGCTATCATCTCATCGTTCATATGATCATAAGATAGAGCTCACTAACGATGTCACTTCTTCTAAATGTCGAGCTTATTAAATGTCATTCTACAAGCTTCAGAAGGTCAAAGAATATCTGAATGAAAATCTGTCAAAAAGTTTTATTACTTCTAGCAAGACCTCATATTTCTCACTCGTTTTATTCGCTCTGAAGATCAATGATGATCTTCGCTTCTGCGTTGACTATCAAAAGCTCAATGTCATTATCAAAAGAAATCGCTACTCTCTATTGCTCATAAATGAGATGATTGACAAAATCGTTGACTGCAAGCATCTGACTCGACTGAATATAATTTTCGCTTTCAACAAACTTCGTATGCATTTCGATAGTGAGAACTATACGATCTTCATTATCGCTCTAGAAGCGTACAAATCAAAGATTCTATCATTTGAATTAACAAATGATTCGATCTCGTTTCAGCAATATATGAACAATGTTTTATGAAACTTTCTAAATGACTTTTGTCAAGCTTATTTAGATGACATTCTCATATACAGCAAGACTCAAAAGAAGCATAGACAACATGTCAAGATGATACTAGATCGTTTACAAGATGCTGATTTGCAAATAGATATTTGAAAGTGCAAATTCAACGTAGAAGAAACAGTCTTCTTAGAGATCATAGTATCAGAACAAGATCTTTGCATGAACTTTATCAAAGTGAAAGCTATAGTCAATTGAGCTACATCTACTAATTTAAAAGAGATACAAGACTTCGTTGACTTTGTCAATTTCTATCAATGCTTCATCAAGAACTTTTCGAAACTAGTCAAGTCATTCACTCAGCTGACTCAAAAAGACACGTCTTTTGTTTGAAATAAAGTCTGCGTTGAAGTCTTTGACAATCTAAAGAAGCAGATCAGCTCGATCTCAGTTCTACGTCATTTCAATGTCAAACATCAAGCTATTTTGAAAATCAATGCATTCAACTATGTAAAAGATGACATACTATCTCAGTACAATGATGAGAGTGTGCTTCACTCGATAGTCTTCTATAGCAAGAGCATGGTTTCAGCTGAATGCAATTATCACATCTATGACAAGAAATTGCTAGCTATCATTCAATGTTTCAAACACTGACAACTTGAACTAAAGAGTACTGAGCTATTTATTCAGATGTTTACTGATCATCAGACTTTGAAGATCTTTATGAAAAATAAACAGCTGACTTGACAACAAGCGAACTACCTGAATATTCTATTGAAGTTTAACTTTCAGATTATCTTTCGATCAGGCAAAACAAACATCAAAGTCGATGCTTTAACTAGAATGTCGATGATTGATAGTTCTGAATCAGCTAAAGGCATAAATGATCGTTTTCAAACTATACTGATCTCGAATTGAATAGACGTTCTATCAATTGAGTTCGAAATTGAATCTGAATATGAGGTTAATCTCTATCAACGCGTACGTCTAGTCAATCAGAAGAATGAACTATGCAATGAGTATTGACAAGCTATGAACAAAGATGAACTGAAGCTTCATGACATGAAGCTAAAGAACTGTCAAATCATTGACAACATTCTATTCAAAAAGAGTTTACTATGAGTGTTGAAACAAATGCATACAAAATTGCTTTGAAATATTCACGATCAATCATCAATCTTGCACTCTGACATTAAATGAATGATTGATCTAGTTTAACGCTTCTACTATTGATCAGATCATCAAGCAACTATTCAACAATACATTTGAAACTGTTATGTCTGTCAGCGAAGCAAAGCATCTCAAGATGATACAAATGATTTGCTTCAGCCTCTATCGATCTCTCAGCAGCGTTGACAAGATATAGCTATGAACTTCATCACTGAGCTATCTCTATCAGAAAACTATAACGTCATTTGCATGATCATATGTCATCTCTTCAAAGAACGTCACTATGTTTCCTGTCATTGAGAAGACAGTGACATCTCAATCGAAGAAACAGTATGAATCATGCTATGAAACGTCTATCGACTTCATGATCTACTCAGTTCTATCGTTTCGAATAGAGACTCTCAGTTCATATTGATCATGTGGCAAAGTCTTTGCAAACGACTGAAGATCAAAGTCAATCTATCAACAGTCTATCATTCAGAGATCAATAATCAGTCGAAACAAGCTAATCAAGATGTTGAACGCGAACTTCGAATCTACTGCAATTACATGCAGAATGACTGAGCTAAATGACTTTCAATGATGAAATTCAGTAACAATTTCAATACGTTCTCGACTATCTCAATGATTTCTTTCTACTTCAATAAAGACTTTCACTCTCGAATGAGTTTCGATTCAGATACAACTAATTACGAAACGACTCGTCAACGTATTGAAGCTAGAAAGATCGATGACATTGTCACTTAAATGAGCAAACTTCTTATCTTTGATCATCAACAATTGAAAAAGATCAAGCAGATCACTGAGACTCAGATGAATAAGCATAGACAAGATGTCATCTATGAAGTAGATGATCAAGTTTGATTAGTCTTCGAAAACATCAAAATCACTAAATCATGCAAGAATTTGAAAGACAAGCAGCTCGATCTCTATTCAATCACAGTCAAAGTTGAGATCTTCTATCGTCTTCAGCTATCTAGAAGCATGAAGCATATACATTCAGTGTTCAGCTTGAAGTGTTTACGACCTTTATTAAATGACTCTCTATCAAGACAACACTCTGAGTTCTCTAGATCATTGATCATTGAAGAGAATGAAGAGCATTGAAAAGTAGACAATATATTGAACTTCAGGCGATATAGAGAAAGATTACAATACAAGGTCAAATGAATCGAGATAGATCATGACGACGAATGATACTATGTCGATAAAGAGAAATTCGATGACTCGAAGAAAGTTCTGAATGAATTTCACAAGCTATACTTGAATAAGTCGCACTAAATTGAAAACACGATGAATTTTTTGCTCTTATTTCTTTTCTATTCATGCAAATATGAATGTTCGAAAAGAAGAGTAATGTTACAAACATGTCTGAATCGATCAGAGTTCAGATGACGCTATGCCTAGTTTGAACCTAGCGCATTTCTATTGAATTCTTCGAGTCATTCTCAGCACTTCTTTTCGTTGTTCAGCACTTTCTTCATTCACTTCTTTCATCATTCTTTTAGGCAAACACATCTGACATATTACATCACATCTGTATCGAGTCTAGCGCAGTCTCAAGTCATTATTTATAGAAGAGCTTGCACTCTTTCTCTTCTGTATTCTTAATGTCTTGTTATAGCTATTTCTAAAGAGCAATACATACATATCAGTCTTGAGTTTCTTTGATTGAATGATCTAGACATGATCTCAACATAGATTTGCTGATCAGCATCGTCTTCTAGTCTGAAAATCACATAGACAATACAGATCTTTTCAGTAGAGTAATGATTTGCATTGACATCAAGCTTGTTAGCTATTTTGATGTTTCATGTTTCTCAAATAGAATCATCTGTTTCAATGAAGATGAGTGAATTCGAAAGCTTGATGAACTTGTGATGATCATTTTCGTTTTTGTTATCAGATAAAGTAGAAGATTCTCATTGAGAGCGAGCTTCTTTCTGATTGACTTGTTGCTCAGCTGACTGAGTATCTTGACGAGGCATAAATCGATCAGCTTGACGTTGTTTCGCTCTGAAGTTCAATCGCTCGCCTTGTAGCTGACTGATCTTTTTCTCTAGCTCATTGTTTTTATCAAAAGCGACTTTTAGTTGTTTCACTCTCTTTTTGTGATTATCTTGTATGAGAAGTCAGTATTTATTGAGTTGTAGAGTCAAGTCTCGCTGACTTTGAAGCTCGTTCAGCATATTGATAACTTCATCAAGTTGATTGCTGACTCAATGAAACAGTTGTTCTTCAATTTTTATGTTTCATGAAATGACAGCTTTCTCAGCTTCAACTGAAGCATCAATGAGTAGAAGTGAAACTCTTCTATTGACAGTGCTTCTAAGCAGACGAGTTGTTCAAAGCTCAACTGACTCGACATTGTGTATCATGATGAGAGAAGATAGAAGTTGTTGAGATAAGAGTAAATGAGAAGTTGATGTTTTAAATTGATGTGTTTTGATGAGTGAAAATTCAAAGAATTTCTTGTGAATTTCAGGTAATAATTGAGTGCTTTATTCAAAGAATTTCTTGCGAATAGAATAATGAAAATGAGTGTAGAATCGAAGAATTTCTTGCAATCTAAAATGATGATGCAAATTTGAAGAATCTCTTGCAAATTTTTCTTACTGAATAGATTGTTTTGTATCATCTATTCATTGATAGCAGAGTAGTAGATGATGAGCATTTATCTAATGTTAGAAATCAGCATAGAGCGAGTCATATGAGTGTCATTTAACTAGAAGATAAATGCTAAGAAAGAAAGATAGCTACAGAAAAGAAGCTGACTACATATGTGTATTTCTCAGTCGACGCTAGACTCAATAGAAACTAGTCAAGATGATGAAGCGAGAATAAATTTGACAAGGCTAGAAGATTGAGTCTGACAAGACTAGAATCATGACAAGATAAATGCAAACATATCACAAAGATTTCTTATTTCATCAATTTTCTTTCTATTCTTCAACGCAAGTCTGATTGAGAAGTGCAAAGCATTAAGAATTAAGATTAAAATGCTCAACTTCATAAATGACATTAACATTCTAGCATATGATAAATTCATCAAAGAAATCTGCAGAACACTGAACAAAATGCATGATGTCTGCGCGAAATGAGTTTGCACTCATGATGCAACATTTGCATCAGAAAAGTATGAATTTACACATTTCATCAGAAAATCAAAGAGATTTGACATGATGACTAGCATACAAATAAAAAGCTCAGTTATTAAGTTGAAATCAAACATGCAAGTTCTGAAAGTACAACTGAACATAAAATTGCAATGAAATGCGCATCTTTGTCAAATTGAAGTGAATCACGTCACATGAATGCTAGCACTTAGTTGACTTGAAGTCTTCACATGAAAGTCAATCTTCACAAAAGCAAGACAGATATACTCAGTAGTAATAAGATCAGAAATTGCATTCAAAGCATCAGTTTGACATCAGCGAGAAAAAGAAAGAAAGTTGTCAGACAAAGAATGCAGACTTGAAACATTACAGAATCAGATTCTGTGTCACGTCACAAAAATGTTCAAAAGAATAAGCATTGAAACTCTGAAAGCAGAAATGTACATAAGCTTGCTGCATGTTCATTTGAACATGCTGCAAGACAAGATCACGTTACACAATCAAGTCAACAATTGTACGCAGAAAATCAAATAAGCATGCAAACTGATACACGTTCATTTGATGAGTGTCAATTGCATCATTTCTCACTTTCTCATCATCAAGAAAGTGATGCTTCTGAACAACTTAATTCAAGAAGATGCGAAAATACAGTTGAGACTTAAGCAATTAGTTCTTGCTGAGATGATTTCAACTAGTGACAGTATCACAATAATGCAGTATCACAGAAGTCAGTGAAAGCAATGATGAAAAAAATATAGAAAATGCATTGCAGATGTTCACGTCACTTCAACACAAAGATTGCAGCTGTTCAACAAGATGATAAAGATGCAAAATGATTTTCAGAAAGTTGAAAGCACTTTCGTCATTTACATCAGAATCAAATGTATAAATTTGAATGCTTATCTGCACTTCAGAAACATTTCAGACGCAGATAGCATGTGATGTGACTGCAACTGAGATCATCAGATGACAAAACATGTACTCATGCATTGCTTAAACTGATTGCATTTGCGATCAAGAATGCTACAAGACGTTAACTTCTTGAACTATTAAATAATCGTTGCTATCACGAAGAGTTTCAGAGCAGCTGCAAGAATGATGATGAAAACGAAGCTTCTGAAGCAATTTAAAGTGACTAAGTCACTCATTCTTTAACATGCAATCAACGTGAACTAATTTGATACATAGTCTCATAATGATAGTTTCAACTGCGTGAAGCAATTATATAAACAGCAAGTGATTTTCTATCTCAAAGAGTTTTGTTCACTCAATATAAATAGCATAAAGTTTCTCATGAGTTGACTTAATCAATGTCACAAGAATGTATGAATTTATTATTATTATTATTATTATTGATTAATATTGTTGAGAAGTGCAATGACAGACTTGTTTCTAGCAGCTTATTGCAATAGCTCTGAATTCAGTCTGAATTCAGTCAGACTTGTTTCTAGCAGCTCTCTCTAGACTAGCATCAGAGATAAAGTTGCATGTCGCGACTTTGTCATGCGTGACAGTATATAGATAGAGCAGTCTGTGACTTCTCTTCACAATCTAGATAGATTTCATCATATGTGATACTGTTTGTTCTACTCTTTCAATAAATATTAAATTAATAGAATAAAAAGATCATAATAATATTGAGTAGAAAAAATAATACTAAAATTTTTAGATTGTTTTTGTTATGATTCTAGTCTTTGTCTATTCTTCATCTAGTCTTCGCCTGATTTCATTTTAATCAAGTTTAGCAAGAATCTGATTTAGAAGTGATGTCATTGAAACTCTGCATCATATGTGTAAAATGTCAATTCAATCAAGTTTAGCACAGAGCTGAGAAACATACATATAAGAATTGAGTTCTTTTCTGTAAATACTTTTCTTTCTTAGCATTTATCTATTAGTTAAATGACACTCATATGACTCGCTCTATGCTGATCTCTAACAGTAGATAAATGCTAATCAACTCTGCTATCAACGTGTAAATAATACGAAATAATCTACTTTTATTCAGAAAATTCGCAAGAGATTCTTTGAATTACTTTCATCAAAACACACATTCAAATTTACTCAAATTTATCAAATCAATCACTCAATCTTATCACAATCAAATTTATCTATTTATCTTTATCTTTTTCATAATGATACATGATTCTGAATCAGTTGAGTCATGAACAGCTCATCTGCTTAAAAGCACTGTTAGTAAACGAGTTTCTCTTATTTCTTTTGATGCTTCAGCGAAATCTCAGAATGTCATTATTTCATGAAACATCAACATGAATCAATAACTTTGTCAATGAACTATTAATCAGTCAGATGAGATCATCAAGATGCTGATCGAGCTAAAAGATCAACGAAACATGATTTTGAAACTCAATAAGTAATGAATTGATTTACAAGTCAATCACATCAAGAGACTTAATGAGCTAAAAACAAATCAAATGACAATAAACACTCAAGAAAAGATTATCATTGAACTACAAGAGAAAGTATTGAATCTCAAAAAGAAACAACGTTCAGCTAATCAGCTTCAATCTCGTCAGTTTACTGAGTCTCAATCTAGTACAAATCATTTATCTCAACAAGATATTGAGTTGCATGCTTTTATCAAGAATCATACTTGACGAGAAACATTTACTAAGTTCATCTCATTCAAAAATAAACATCATCAATTCTACAAATTTTTGAATTCATTTATATTCATTGATGAAGATGAATTAACTTGAAAAGATTGAAGAAACAAGATGAATGATAAGCTGATTGTCAATGTCAATCAATTCAATGATGAGATTATCTGTATTACTTACATGATGTCTAGATTAGAAGATGACGCTGCAAAGCACATTTTCGCTCAACGTTGTTTTAATTCTTTGAATTCATTCACTTTGATTTACAAGCTATTCAATTATTTGAAAGAAATATACAATGAACTGAATAAAAGTTGAAAGTCTTGATGTGAATACAACACTCTGAAACAAGTTGACAAGTCTTTTAATATCTTCTACTTCAACTTTATGAAGCTATTCAACTATCTCAATTATGATGATTGCACTCTAATAAATGATCTTCAGAATAAAATCAACAATTACTTGCAGAACACTTTATCAATTTGTTCAAAGAACTTTACTTTGCTTTTTCGTCTAAAGAAATTTCTTCAAGATGTGAATAATAAACAGCGAGTCAACTATCAGCTACGCAGCGAACGTCACACTGTCATCATCAAAGTCATTGTCATATCTGACAAATGTGTTACTTCATTGTTAGTGATGACTTCAATAATTGATTATGTTAAGTCTATCATCTTTTCTGTCAGAATCATGTTTAAATGATACAATCAATGAAGATCAGAGTTGATAGTGCTTGATCTTTAGAAATAGCTATAACTGAATATTAAGAATACAGAAGAAGATTGATACAAAAGCTTCTATTTATGTAATGTTCAGAAACTGTGCTAGACTTGAAAGAAATGTGTTTGTGACATAAAAAGAATGTGATGTAAATAAACAAAATGTTGATGAAAGAAAAGAATGTTGAGAAAGAAAAAAAGATTGAGTCATATCTGAGTCAAATCTAGGTCAAATCTTGACTAAATCATTGACTAGTCTTGTTCAATCTTGATACACTCGTAACATTACTTTCTTCTTTGAAAATTCATGTTTGCATGAATGTAGTTCATTTGCTCGCTTTTTGTTGATAGTTATTTCGATATTTAGCGCGATTTGTTTGAATATAGCTTATGAAATTCGTTTAAAACTTTCTCTGAATCATCAAATTTCTCTTTATCAACATAGTATCATTCGTTGTTTCTATCTAGATTTATTCATTTAACTTTGTACTGTACTTGATCTTGATAACGTCTGAAATTCAATATATTATTTATCTTTCAATGTTCATCATCTTTAATAATGATTAATCTGAATGATTCTGAATGCTGTTCTGATAAAGAGTCTTCTGAATACAATCGCAGTAGCTTTGAGCTGAACATCAAATGCAGATGCTTCATGCTGACTGATAAATGAAGATGATAGAAGATATTCACTTTGACAGTGATTTGATAAAGATTTAACTGTTTATCTTTCAAATCTTTGCAAAGTCTCATTGTCTTGACGTTTTTAAAAGATAGTCAAACTCAGTCATTTATGTTAGAGATCAGCATAGAGCGAGTCATATGAGTGTAATGTAATGAGTATATAAATGCTAAGAAAGAAAAGTATCTAGAAGAGAAGAGTCGACTATCTATATGACTCAGAAGAACATAAGCTAACTCTGAATAAAGTTGATCTTGAAACAACTTTATAGCCTAGTGACGAGCGATCAACGATAGTCATCAACATAGTTATCAACATAGCTATCAACATAGATGCGTAGCTAGAATCGTAACATTACTCTCTCTCTTCAATGATTCATGTTCGCATGAATGTATTTTCTTAGCCTTGTGTAGAATCGAAATGTCTATTGTAGCAGACTCATTATGCAAGGTAGAATGATGTCATTGTAGCAGGCTCACTAGTTGCACATGAACGTATGATCAGATTCACTGATGAGTAGAGCGATGAGAGTGAGTAGATCATTGCATTGATCGTGTCATTGAAGCAGACTCACTAGTTGCACGTGAACATTTGATCAGATTCACTGATAGATAGAGCGATGTGAGTAGGTAGATCATGACGTTGACGAAAGACGTCTTTGTAGCAGACTCACTATTTGCACACAAACGAGTCAACAGATCGATTCACTGATTGGTAGAGCGATGTGAGTAGCTGAGTCATTGCATTAACGAAAGATGTCATTGAAGCAGACTCACTAGTTGCATGTGAACTCGATGACGAGTCAGATTCACTGATAGATAGAGTGATGAGAGTGAGTAGATCATTGCATTGAGAATGTCGTTGAAGCAGACTCACTGAAGTTTTGATATAGAAACAAGCTCAAAGGTTTGCTTGTTGTCAAAAACATTATCATGTCATTGTAGCAGACTCACTAGTTGCACATGAACGAGTAGGCGAATCGATTCACTGATGGGTAGAATGATGAGAATAGGTGAGTCATTGCATTGACGATGAGTGTCATTGAAGCAGACTCACTGTTGAGATTTGCTCATCAAGATAGAGACTTCACGCAGTTCTAAACTGATTTCTTTGATTGCTCTTTGAGATAGAGACTTCACGCAGTCATAGACTGATCTCGTTTGATTGTTCAACAAATTCGAAGAATTTCTTGCGAATCTGAATGAACGATTAATTCGCTGATCTTTGATCTAGTTGAATGATTTCGATCGTTTGTTTATACTCGCTGATCAGCGCACAAGTTCAAATCTTTTGTTTATTCTCGCTGAATCAGCTCACAAGAAAAGAAAGATGAGTGCTGCTGACGATTGCAAGTCGACTAGATCAAATGTCGATAGTGAGTTGAAGAGTCGACAGAAGCACTCGAAGATCGATGCAGATTATTTCACTTCGTCTGTAACGAAGAAGCATTTATATAATGTTAGAGATCAGCATAAAGCGAGTCATATGAATGTAATGTAATGAGTATATAAATGCTAAGAAAGAAAAGTATCTAGAAGGAAAGAGTCGACTATTTATATGACTCAGAAGAACATAAGCTAACTCTGAATAAAGTTGATCTTGAAACAACTCTATAGTCTAGCAACGAGCGATCAACGATAGTCATCAACATAGTCATCAACATAGCTATCAACATAGATGCGTAGCTAGAATCGTAACAATTTACTTCATATGTGATGTCTTGTTTATGTTTATTAATCTGAACTTTGATGATCAGCTTCATCTTTTTCAATTGTTGATGATTGAAGCTCAGTAACTTTTTCATTTAAATGATAATATCATCTGCTTTTCTAACTTCAAGTCGTTCATGAGTTGTTTCATAGTCAGTCGTATCTGAATTGAAACTCATTCGAAGGTGAAATTCTTTATTGAAGTAGAAGAAGATCATTGAAGTGATTGAGAAGATATTGAAATTGTCGCTGAATTTCATTATAGATATTCATTTGACTCAGTTGTTCTGCATGTAATTGCAGTAGATTCTAAGTTCGCATTCAACGTCTTGATTGACTTGTTTTAATTGATCATTGATCTTAGAATGATAGACTGTGAATAAACTAGCTGTGATTCTCAGTCACTTGTAAAGACTTTTTCACATAGTCAATATGAATTGAAAGTCTCTGTTCAAAACAATAGAATTGAATAAATCATGCAGTCAATAAACGTTTCATAGCATGATTCAAACCGTTTCTTCAACTGAGATGTTATTGTCTTCTCAATAACAGAAAACATAGTGATGTTCTTTGATGAAACAACATATAATTATGCAAATGACGTTATAGTCTTCTGACAGAAATAGTTCAGTGATGAAGTTCATAACTATATCTTTTCAGCGTTTCTGTGAAATCAAGAGAGAATGATGAAGTTCATTGATGCTATTTCTAGAGACTTTGCTTTGCTGATAAGCATGACAGTTTCAAATGTATCATCAAATAGTAGCTTGATGATCTGATCAATAGTAGAAACGCTGAACTAAATCAATGATTCATTTATTGTCGAGATGAAAGATTGAAGATTGATCATGCACTTCTTGTAGTAATTTCGTGTGCATGTTCTCAGAAATTCACAGTAGATCTTTTCTAAATAGAACGTTGTTGTGATGATTGAGTTTACTAGATGAATAAATGAAGTCTATAAGAGTGATATGACAATGTGATATTCTAAGCAGGCACAGAATGAGTATATTTTATGATAAAGCTAATTATTAAGAAGTTCTCAATAACTTGAGAAAATCGATCGACTATAGAAAGTTTGTCAAGCATTGTCAAGTTGAGCATAACATAATTCATGATATATTAAGTTGAAGATATGACGTAGTCTAAACGATGTCTTGACAAAGTTATAAAGTTTCAGAGCTAACTTAAATCTGATCTTCAATTTAACTTCTGACTTTAGTCTCTGATTTAATCTCTATGTGTCAATTCATCATGACAATTGTCTTCTTTTTTAAGTGAGTTCATTCTTGACTTCAAGAATTAATGTCTTTGTTTACTATGATAATTAATGACGTGCACTCATTGATTCGCTCTAGAAACTCTTGATAAAAATCTTCAAATCTTTGTGAGAAAATAAGAAAAAGAGAAACTTTTGATTGAATGATGATTCATCTTCAATTATAATGTACATAGATGATATTGTAAATAGTATATGTGATATGTAGTTGATGTAGATGACAGCAATGATGACGTGTAGATAGCACATAAACATTGTTTATCTTTCAAGTAAATGATGTTGTTAAGATAATAAAGTGTAAACAAGAGTGAATAATAATTGTTGATTTGTTTATCATTCTTTCAGTTTTTCTCAACTTCTCATTTTCTTCAATTTCATCTTTTTCCAATCATGATCATATCTTTATCATTATGTGATTACTTTTGACAAACTTTGAGTATATCTGTATAGTAAGAGTAAAAGATCTAGATCATGAATCATGAACGCGCAGTGATGTTCAAAAAGAGTCGTAAGATGATGAAGTTGACTGATGCTTGAGTCAAGATCATTACAAAAGTAAGTGATGTCACAACTTGAGATTTCACGACTATTACTGCAACTAACAGTATCATAAGTCTGTTCAAAAGACATCAATCAGATGTAATGATCATGATGTTGCTGATGCTGAATCACTCATGATGATGCAGACATCATCAAATTCTGATTGAAAGCTCATCACTTTTACTATTCAAACTTTCAAGTACATCTTTGCTATTAAAGAGAAAATTCGAAAGACGATGAAAGAAGAAATGATTGCTGATGCTTTGTTGATGATCTTGTTGAACTCACAGACTTTGCAAAATTAAAAAATAATGATGAAATTCGCTTATTTCACTTCTTGATGTCATTACTGATGCTTTTCAGCTGTCAATTGTGAGAATAAGCAAGAGAAGCATTGCTGATTTCAAAACTCTAAATAAAGTAATTTGTATAAAGTGTGCTCAAGTTTTACACATTGAGAATAAAGCATTGTGATGTGACATCATCTTTCAAAGAAAGACAATGTACAAGAAGTGTGTTTGCTGTGCAAGTAATGAAAGTTTCTGTATTGCAGTGAATATACTTATTTGATACGTTTGCTAAATGCTCATGATTCAATGTTTAGATTCTCAACATCTGCATTTCAATTGTCAATGAATTCTTTCATCTGCAGAATATTCATGATAGTGCGATTGAGAATGAAGAAGAGAATGTTATTCTGAAAACATTTACTGCTCATCAAAAAATTCTTTACAAGAAATTGATAACAACAACTTGTGTAAAGAATTGTCTTGAAGAGATTTACAAACTTAAGTTTTTAAAGATTCAAAAGCTCATTCTTAAAAAGATGATGATTATCAATGATATTATCAGAGAAATTTTGAATGTAAAGCGCTTTGTGATACATTCAATCTTGATTATATATTATTTTGTCAGCATTTTTAATTGTTCTGATATATTTTAGCATAATCTGTCGTCTTTTGAATCTTTGTCTTTGCATCTCAATGTAAATCTGACAATGAAAAAGAAGAAGAAATCTGCAATCTTGTCTCATGTGAAAGATGTTTAATGAAGTGATGATTGCATGATGTTTGTTGTATCGTGATGATTACGCTTTCTTGTCGAGTGCATTTGAACATCTTTGCACTTTTTTCTTCTTTCTGTTGATTTACATATGTGATCATCTCATTAAAGAGTGAAACTATCATAATACAGTGATTCTTCTTTTCTAATAATGAGTTTATGCTTGAAAGTAAGTGATTATGCTTTTCGCTTACATTTCAGCCTCATTTCAAAAGCTTCTACAAGCTTCAAGACATCTTTCATATCTTTGCTCAATATTCATTGATCATATTCAATGAAATATTCTTTTCATTGTATCTTATAATATAAGATTCTCTTTCTTTTTCACTTTTATAAAATCTTTTCTATCTTTCATTCTTGCTCATCATCAATAAGCTTAAGTACAAGATAATTGAGTATAAAGTCATCGTTTAGTCTACGATTATACGACTTTAAGAGAAATACATGAAAGACAGAATGAACTCTATAAATGATTGAAAGATCAAGATGATATGTTTGCTTATTTACTGATTTTTGTATGTGAAAGAGTTTTATTAACTTATTTAATAACTTCTTGCTTGACTTCTTCTGCTTCAGGTTTTTTGCTGATAGCATGATCAAATCATCAACATTAAAGAACTTAAACTTATGTTTTCAATTATAGTACTTTGCCTGAGCATCAATTGCGTTTTATCATCATTGCATCAACATGTTTTGCACATCTTGCAGCATTTCAACATGTTCTTTTGCTGCTGACACTTTTTCTTTCATAGCATTGTTCTTAATGTGTATGTTAAAGATTGACTTGTAATCATACATGACTTTAAAGAAACTACAGCTCAATGAAGAGTGCTTCGTCTGATGATACATGAACTCAACTACAGATAAAAACGTAGCTCAGTCATCTTGCTTTTCTGAACAATATACTTGTAGATAATGTTTCAGCATTTGATTCTGTCATTCTGTCTGATCATCTGTTTGCAAATGAAAGATGATGCTTAATTGTTGTTTCATCTTTGCATGATAGCAGATCTTTGATCAGAATGCATTAATAAATAAACTATCTTTATTGATAATTATATCATTCAATATCTCATATTTTAAAGCAATCTGCTCAAAGAACAACTTTGCTAACTTTACAACAGTCAGAGTCTTCTTTATAGATAAATAACGCGTCATCTTCATGTAATGATTGACTATCATGAAAATCAAGTCATACACGACTTCTTTTCATTTACTAGGCGACAGATCTGTTATGAAATTCATAGTGATTTCTTTTCATGAATCTGTAAATCAAGATAATGATCTCAACTCATCATATGATAAATGACATTTTATCTTCATTCTTTGACAAATGTTACAAGTATTTATGTACTCTTTGACATCTTTGATCATACTTTTTCAGTAATATTTGCAATTTAATAGCTCGTTGATCTTGTCAGCATCAAAATGTTTTACTAACAAATCATCATGATGATGTTTTAATAACTCTTCTCTGACAGAAAAATCTTCTGAAACATACAATGATTCATTATACTCTATCATTTCTTGACTATTCAATATTTAAGCTTCGATGTCACTCTTTTATATACTCATCATTTCATCTGCTTTTAGCTTCACAGCAAATTCATCTTCTTGCTGTAAGATCTTGATGAATTTAACTACAAATTTACTACTGAAGTTGTATGTTGTTTCATGAATTATCAGTACTTTGACAATTGCACATGAAATGAGTTGTTTGCAATCAACAGTTTCAGCAACAGAATTAAGCTGTTTCTCAGCTACGTTGCAATCTTTATGAGTCAACGTTTCATCATCATGTTTTCTCAAGTTTTCAGACTCAGATCGAGAAATTCTATCTCTTGAGAAATGTACTTCATCTAGATGCATCTTTTGCATTGCTAAAATCATGACTTTCAGCAGCATACTTCTGACATGCACTGCTGAACACATACTTGTGTTTTCACTGACATTGTGAACAGACATCTTCTCGACTTTATTAATCACTCATGTACAGTAAATTTTATCTGACAACATGCTTTTAACATGATTGACTGAATATCTTCTTTCACTGACACTGTGAATGAACATCTTCTCAACATCATTAATCACTTGTGTTTATCAATGAGTTTTATCTTGCAGTCTGCTCTCAACATGTTCTGCTGAATATCTGTTTATACTTATACTGTGAATGAACATCTTCTCGACATCATTAATCACTCGTATACAGTATAGTTCTCTGATTGCTATGAATATAAAGCTATTTAAGCTTTCTATTCTAGTCAGCTTTCGCTGCAGAGTGAGCAGCAAACAATTCGCAGAAATGTTCTCACTCTTATAATCAGATCATCTCAATGATGCATTAATTGAGTTTGTCTTTTCTAATTTATGTGCTATTTCAAAGTTGCAAATTAACAATCTCATGATTCATCTGACTTGTTTTTCGTTTAACTTTCAAACATTCATAAAACTCTTCAGATTATTATGATCAGTCAGAACTTTGACAGTATGATAACTGTTTTTCACATAGTGTCGTCAGTGTTTAAACATCGCTACTATGACTAGAAGTTTCTGATCATATGTTTTATAGTTTCTTTTAACATCTATCATCATTCTGAATCAGAATGCAATCAAATGTCATTGATCTTCATCATCTGACTGAGACAAAATACTTACAACTGCATAATTGAACATGTTGATCTTGATGCATATATGTTGCTTTGAGTCAAAGTGTCTTAGTATAGATGCTCTCATAAAGACGTCGCGAAGCTGATTAAAAGCTTGTTTCGCTTCGCTCAATCATATGAATGAGTTAATTTTTACATCTTTTACACTATCTTTCAGCAGTTTTGTTAAAGACTTTGCTATCTGAGAGTAGTGATGTATAAAACGTCGATAGAAATTAATGAATTTCAGAAAAACTTGTATTTCTTGATACATCTTCAATCTGAATCACGTTTTGATGATGTCTATTTTACTTGAATTTATCGAAATGCTCTCTGTGAATATGATAAATTCTAGAAAGTTCACTTTAGTGATGAAGAATTCACACTTCTTCAAGCTAGCATATAGCTTGAACTTTCTTAATCTTTCAAGAATCTGCTTCATGTGATCTACGTGATCAGTTTTCTCTACAAAGAAGATTAGAATGTCATTCAGATAAACAATACAAAAGTCATTTAAAAGCTCTGTTAAGATTTTATTAATATAAATCTGAAAGATGATAAATGCATTAATTAAATCAAATAACATGATCATATATTCAAAGTGATCATAATGAGTACAAAACATCGTTTTTCACTCGTCTTTATATTAAATTCTGAGACAATGATAGATGTTTTTCAAATCTAACTTAGTGAACTGCTTAACTTTATTGAGTCTGTCTAGAGTTTCATTAATTAAAGACAGTGAATGACGATTTTTGATGATGATCTTATTCAGATTTTGATAGTTCATGCATAAATGAAGATTATCATTCTTTTTGAAAATGAATAAAATAGACGTGTCAATTGAGCTGATGAAGTGCTTAATTTATTCTTTCGCTAAGACATTATTTAAATACTGTCTCAAAGTCGCTAACTCTGTGTTCAACAGATTATACAATGATTCATACAACAACTTTGCAGTGATTTCGATTGCATGATCATGATCTTCATGCAAAGACAGTTTGTCTGCATTGATTGATGTTTGAATAATGTCTTCTGATCACTTTCTTTCTCAAACAAAATCTTGTATTTCTGATATTCTTTAAAGATAATAGCAATAGTGAGATTCTTTGAGTGATCACTCTGAATCTTTCTGCTTCATAACATCTGTGCATCATTGATTTCTCTGAACTCTTCGCGCATTTCTTCGCTTGTCATGATGAATATCTTCACATTTTGTGATGATTTCAATATTGAGTGCAATCGCGTCACTTCTGTATCTAGAAATGCAATTGTCTCGTTGACTCAATTGATCATTGAATTGATCATACAAAGTCATGATATGTTTAGAACTATATCACTGTCTGACTGCTTCGTAACATCTAAATGTAACTTTTCTCAATGTTGTTTAAGTCTTAAATGAATGAGTTGAGTTTCTTGATCTATTAGTTTATTATTGTACTTCATGAGTGTTTCATCAAAGTTTTGCAATTTGTAAGATTCTTTCTTCTTCTGCGTAGATATTTACGCTTCTTTAGCAAATTCTGAAAATATGTAATTTCTTGTGCAGTCGCTGTTTATGAATAGTCGTGCTGTGTGATCATTAATCTTGACTCAGACTCGTAACTGCAACAAGTCATTGATGAAGACAAATATGCTTTCAATTTTCAATCTTCAACTAAACTTCTTTAATGATCTGTTGATTGAAGAGTTTACTAGTTTTTTGAACTAAAAGCTCTTTCTTTCAGTACTTGTTTTATGTACTGAAATTAATTTGAGTTGATCTTCTTAAGTGAATATTTCTTAGAATCACACAGATCAAATCTCTCTCTGATGATTTCTGTTATCTGTCTAAGTTCTTTGAATATGTGATTTTCATCGAGAAGTACATATTCTTCTTGCTTGATGAAATTGACTTCTGTGAATGACTTCTTCATGACTATGTCACGATATCAAATGTTTTTGCGCGATGCAATTGACTCATCTTGCATAGTGTCATAAATAGCTTGATGTATATCATTCTTGATCTGTTGCATTCACTGTGAAAAATCTTTCTCTTTCTGCTTAAAGAAAGTGTACAATTCGTTGTACATGCTTATAAAGCTTGCTTAATTTGTAGACTTTCTGAAATCTTTCTTTACTTCAAGATGATTTTCTTCTTGATTGAGAGCATCTTTTGCTGCAATAGTGAATGCTCATAGAGTTTTTCTAAGTTGATTCTCTTCTTCAACTGCTTGATGAATAGCTTCTTCAATGCTGTCTGACCTATTCAAGTCATATGCTTCGCTGTTGAGAATCTCTGATTTCGCGATCATAGTGAACGAACTTTCATCACTATTCTCATTATGCACTTTCGATTGATGATGAGTTGCTGCGTAAAAACAATTCTTTCGTGAAGGTTTTAAGTATCATCTTGAATCTTTCTTATCACTCAAATGAGTGCAACAATTGTTCTTGTAACATGCTGTTCATAACAACGCTTGATGCTTGTCTTTCTGATCTTCTTTCGTTGCTGCGAAAGATCTGTCTTGCTTATCATAAGACTTTGACTTGTTCTTGTACTTATTCTGAGTACAATTCTTGAAGTAATGACTCAGCTTTTTGCATGTGTAACATGTCTTGCTCTGTTGAACTGTTTTATCATGAGCGTTTGTTGATATCTTTCAAATTGCATTTAACTTCATAAATTAAGAATCATAGTATGACTATCATCATTTCTTCTTGAACTTTCAACTCAATACTACTGACATAGTTGATTCTTTATCTTTTTTCAGATATCTTTCATACTGTCTGTTATTAATGATCATTGCTCTGAATATCATCTTCTGCAAGTTAATGAATTTATCAATTCTAATGATTTCATTCTTGACTTTCTTTCACAGTTTCTGATAGAACTGACTGATGAGAGCTGCATCGTCTCATTTCATATTCATCATAATATGCTGAAAGTTGATCAAATAAGTCGCTGCGAAGATTTTCTGTCGCAGATTGTACAGCTGACGTTCTGCTGTACATTTCTTATCAATGTTTTCAAATACTCTTTTTAGACGTTTCTTAAATGTCTGAGAATCACGAAATATCATGTTGATTTCTTCTTCTCGTTTTTCTGATTTCTTCTGCAGATAATTCGTTAAATAGTGATGAAATCATGTGAATGCATTATCTCTTAGATAGATGAATGCAAAAAGTACTTTGTTCTCGATGAACTTGAACTGAGATGAGTGTCGTTTAATGTATAGCTTTATTTGTACTAAGTATGCTTCAAGTTTATTTTGATCATTATAATACAAGTTCAATGTTGAAATTTTGATCTTATCTGCGCTGAAGATGCTTGCTTCTTGACTGAGCGTAGCTCATTCTGACTGACTAGACATGACTGAAAGAAATGAACGTCTCTGATATCTTGTGAAAGAGTGATGCTCAAAGTTCAATGATTATTTCTTTAACAACACAAGATATATACAAAGATCAAACAGTAATCACTATTACTAAACTTGAGATCTGAAGATAGCTGAGACAATAATATGTATTGACTACTTACATGAGTTGAGCACGAAGCTTCTATCTAAGAAAACGATCATCGTTATATAGACATAGAAGAATCATGTCAAGTTGTTTCTGCTCTGAATGATCACTCTGATCATTCTCAAGCAAGATGAGCAAGATGAGCATCATGCTCATCATGCTCACTGTGATTATCTCTGATTTAAGCGATCAGAGTGATCACTTTGAAACTCTGATTACTCAATGATTATCTAATCATTGCTGTTATGTAATCACATGCGAGAGAGTTCTAACATTTGTCATTTCAAAAGTAAGCAGTCAATCAGCATTTCACAGATCTGAGTCAAGCGAAATCTGCAAAATGAAACGAAAGAACTTGAACTTAATTATTACGTTGACTATCATCTTGAAGTGACTCACGAATCAGAAACTAGTAAATCAGTTCATTAAATCTGTTTAATTCATTGAATCTGTACTCATACAAAAGCAAAGCACTTAAGTTGATCTCAATCAACTTTGTCTCTTTCAGTCAACTGAGAAAAAGAAATTTATCAATATTGTCATGATTAAAGTCGCTGTATATTGAACTCTAGTCAAGAATAAGAAGATCAAGATCTTTTTCTTGATCATTAGTGAAATCAACAAAGTGCTTAGCTCAGTTGAAGATTTCGCGAAACTAAATAAAATGATCTCTGTCATGTCATTAAATGAACTGAAGAAAAAGCTTTTAATAGTTTATCACGACTTTCTGAATGTTTTTAATAGAGAAAAGACAACGCAGTTGTCTCTGCATCAATCATATGATCATAAGATTGAATTAAAAGATGAGAATTAATTTTCTAGAAGTTGATTGTATCTCATGTTGAGTTACAAGTTGCAGAAGATCAAAGAGTATTTAGAAGAGAATTTGAAGAAGAAGTTCATCACACTCAGCAAAGCTTCTTTTGCTTCATTAATACTATTTGTCAAAAAGAAAGACAATAGTCTTTGCTTTTGCATAAACTATTGAAAACTGAATTCTCTGATTAAAAGAAATCGTTATTTAATACTCTTGATAAACGAAGTATTAGCTTGAATTCAAGACAGTAAGTATTTGACTTGACTCAACATTATCATCACGTTTAATAAACTGCGCATGAGTTCAGAAAGTGAAGATTTAACTACTTTTATTACTTTCTTCAATGTTTACAAGTATAAAGTAATGCTCTTTGAATTGATCAATGAATCTGCGTTCTTTTAGCATTATATCAACAATGTATTGTTTGAATGTTTGCATAAATTCTGTCAGACATATTTAAATGATATTTTTATCTACAGTAAAATCTTGAAGAAACATAGAACTTATGTGAAAGAAGTGCTAAACAAGCTTCGCGAAGTTGACTTGCAGATAAACATTGACAAGTGCGAATTCAAGATTCAGAAAATCTCGTTTCTTAAACTATTGATATTCATCAATGATCTACGAATGAATTCTTGAAAAGTAGATGTAATTTGAAACTGAGAAGTGTCACAATCATTGACTCATGTGCAGATCTTCATTGACTTCTGCAATTTCTATCGATGATTCATAAAGAACTTCTCAAAGATCATTCAACTCATGATAAAGCTGACTCAAAAAAATCATCTTTTTGAATGAATAGAAATCTGTCAGATAATCTTTGAAGAACTAAAGCAATAGATGACAACAGTCTTCATTCTGAAGTATTTCAACTTGATCAGAAAAACTATTCTGAAAACAAACTTCTTAAACTATGTGAATGACGAAGTATTGTCTCAATATGATGATGAAGACATCTTACATTCAGTGATCTTCTATAGCAAGAACATGATTTTCGCAAAATGCAACTACGAGATCTATGACAAAGAACTGCTGATCATTATTCGCTGTTTGAAACATTAATGTCTTGAATTGAAATGTACAAATATTTCAATCAAGATCTTCATTGATCATCTGAATTTGAAGTACTTTATGATCATTAAAAAACTGATCAAATGACAAGCTAAATGAGCTGAGAAGTTATCTGAATATAACTTCAAGATCATATATCAGTTGAGAAAACAGAATCTGAAAGTCAACGTGCTGATCAGTGTTACGAGCGTATCAAGGCTGAATAGAGCTAGTCAGTGTCTCTAGCTCAGATCTGACTCAGTCTTTATTTTCTCTCACCAACATCTCTTTGTTCAACATCATCTTTCTTTCTACATCACATTCTACTCATGTCACAAACACATTTTCTTCGAGCTTAGCGCAGTCTCTGAATATTACTTAAATAGAAGCTTTTATACTCATCTTCTTCTGTATTCTTAATATTCAGTTATAGCTACCTCTAAAGATCAAGCACTATTCAATCCTGACTTTCGCTGATTGACTTATCTAGGCATGATTCTGACATTATATTAAGAATTCGTTAATCACACGATACTGATCTCATTACTCATTCAACATACTCGTCTAGACAGAACGAGTCTAAAGAAATTCATTTACCTGATGATCGACGATAATCGAAAGATAAAACAACACTAAAGAGTTGAATAAAATCAACGACGAGACTGTTTGAATTGCTAGACTACTTACCGCTCATTAAGTACGCAAAGTTCACTCGATTACGAGAATCACGATAAAGAATCTTCGTGAATTGCTCAAGAATCAAACCGATTGATAGATTCAACGATAAAGAATCTTCGTTGTTTGCTAGAGAATCAATCAAATCAATCAATAAACAAATCTCATCTTCTTTGTTGAAGATTAAACATCACTCTATACGTCTTTCTTCTTCAATCGTCAAGCATCGTCATTCATTCAACTTTCTTTCAAAACAAATCTCATCATGCCTAGTCATTCGCTCACTGAAGAGCGTTTCGAAGAATTTCGAAATCGTTTCTCTCAAATCTCTGATGCTGATTCATTGAAATCACGAACGAAATCATCAAGTGCTGCATCATTCATTCATGAAGATGACGAATCATTCGCTGAAACAGTAATATCTTTCGTGTTCTACGAAATCTGAAAGGCTCGAAGCCTAGTTCTTGATGAAGAAACAGATTGACTCTACGAGTTAGATAAACAACAAGAAGACGAAATCAAAGAGTTGAAGACTAGACTTCAAGTTAAAGAAAACACTTCTTCTGATTTCACCTACTCTGAGCGTTCTAGGTCTCAAAAAATACCTGATTCTTCGCTGTTTACTGATGAAAAGAACTCTACTTGAAAGAACTGATACGGAAAAATTCAGGATAAACTAAAGATCAACGTCGACCTCTTTTCTAATGAACGAGTCAAATTGAGCTATATACATTCTAGATTATTCGATGACGCAGCTGAGATCACTCAAGCTAGACGCGAACGTGACTGTATCAATCTTTATAAGATCGTCGACGATCTTTTGAAAGAGCTAGCTCAGTTGTTCGATGACTCGAATAAGAAAGTCAACTTTCGTAAAGAATACTACAACTTGGTTCAAGAATTCAAGAAATTCAGTGAATTCTATACTCAGTTTCAACGTCTATCTTTCTATCTAGACTATCACGAGAAGCAACTGATCGCTGATCTGAAAGATAAAATACAC
>JAABUW010003036.1_pt1 | contig 24506 bp, 24 predicted proteins | sample 5560081 | NCBI WGS metagenome assembly JAABUW01 (sample SAMN10711882, study PRJNA513363) | rock metagenome | isolation source: Antarctica rocks | place: Antarctica: Victoria Land, Knobhead sud | reverse complement strand
TTGTTTTGTGAGGGTGTGAGGGCAGGCAGGTAGGTATAGATTGATAGACTCATTGGCTCGGGAGTATCCGCCGCTAGCTCACGTGCCTGCAAAAGTGCTGAAGAACTCGATCGCAACTCGGAGAAGCGGCGTCCCGAGTGCACTTGTCACGAACTGTTGTCACGCATAAAGTACGGAGGCACTCGCAGATCTTCTCCATGAAATCTGCCTTCAACCAGGCTTGGGGTTCATCATAGCTTCACATAACATCGATTCGGATGAATCCAGGTCCTTCCAGTTCGGACCCGAAGTCGCACGCCAGTCTCGCAGTCTGCTCCTGCAGGGCTCCCAAAACAAATGCGTACCGATTGAGGTCTGCTGTTTGGTGGAGCACAAATGTATATGCGGTCGTATGTAGCACAAGATCTGAGTTCTCTTCGTCTCCTCTCACAACATCCCATCTGTCACTCTCGTTACCACTGTGTGGCCATATCCGAAACGAAGAACAAATGGAGAACACATCTGACCAGAAAGGCACAGCAGCAGCATTCACCACAACAGAGCTCGCCAGCGTATCCAACGATGGCTTCTCCCTCCCTGCTACTGGAGGCACGACACAGGATGGCGCAGACATGTCGCGGATGGGCAAGCAGCAGGTGTTGAAGCGTAATTTCCGCTTCATCAGCATTGTCGGTTTCGTCACGATCTTGCAAGCGACCTGGGAGTCTACGCTGCTGGCGAACAGCTTCGGCTTGTACAATGGTGGCACCGGTGGTGTCATCTGGTGCACGATTACTGTGTGGTTGTGTATTATGGCCATGATAGTAGGTATAAGCTGCCTCTAAACTACCTGGTCGAATTCAACAGCATTAACTTCATATGTGCACAGGCTTCTATGGCTTCTATGGCTGAAATGGCTGAAATGGCGCCCAGTAAGATTATGATTATAACACGAATCTCTGAGACGTGTACTAACTACACCCATCTGTCTTTGAAGCGTCGGGCTGCCAGTACCATTGGGTAAGCGAATTCGCGCCGGACTCATGTCAGAAGCCGCTCTCCTACCTTGTTGGTTGGTGCTGCTGCCTCGGATGGGTCAGTGGCATCCCAGCTTGCGGACAACTCCTTGTGGGCCTCGTACAAGGCATGGTGGTGCTCGTCTATCCTGATGCGAATGTAACGCAGCTATGGCAGACGACACTCATGATCTACCTCTTTCTGCTGCTTACCTTCGCCTTCAACATCTGGGCGGCGAATTACCTGCCCGCAGCGGAGAGTGTCGTGCTAGGCATACACGTCGCAGGTTTCATCATCTTCATGGCAGTACTGTGGAGCATGGGCGAGCATATCTCTGCGAAGCAAGTATTCACTCAATTTCATGATGGAGGTGGTTGGGGCAGTATCGGCCTCAGTACATTGGTGGGCTTATCGACGCCGGTGAGCACAACCTCATGACGTCAAGGTCGCTCTCACAGGCTGACCAGCTTCCAGCTATGGTGCTTCATCGGTCCGGCTTGTGGTGCTCATATGTCCGAGGAACTACGGGATGCGTCACTGCAGCTTCCGAGGGCGATGATGTGGGTGACATTTTTCAACGGCATCTTGGGCATCTCGATGCTGATCTCATTCTGGTCCGTTGTGCACCGTTCATAGCTTAGGAAGCCTTTTACTGAACAGCGAAACAGTTTCTGCGTAGGCGATATCAACGCAATCCTCAACGCAGGTTCCGGCATCTCGATCCTGAACGTTGTGTACGCGGTCATACTCGGCAACCTACTGGTGGTTCTCACGTTCTTCTCAACAGTCACTGTCATCGCAACGTCGTCTCGCCAGTGTTGGGCGTTCGCCCGCGATGGCGGCTTTCCTTTCAGCGCCTGGATCTCGAAAGTCGGCACAAGCCACGTCGTTCCGATCAATGCCCTACTCGTGTGCTTCAGCGTCTCCATCATACTGGCTGCGATTAACTTTGGCTCAGACGTTGCACTGAACGCCATCATTTCCGTCTCGAACGCAGCCTTGATCTTCTCCTACATCATCAGCGTGGGATGTATCCGCCTCAAAAGACTTCGAGGTCAGCAGCTTCTGGCTCGCCGCTGGAGTTTGGGTAAATACGGCGGGATTATGAACGACATAACGCTCGTGTTCCTGTCGATCAGCCTGGTGTTTTCATTCTCCCTGTCGCACCGGTGGTCGGCGATCCAACCTGGGCGTTGGACTTCAACTGGGCGATCGTGATATTTACTGCGACACTATTACTTGCGCTGGTGTATTACCTGCTGGGTGGGAAGCATAAGTACGTACCGCCGGTCAGGCTATGCAACCAGGACTAACATGCGGTGGTTGGACGACGAATCTATAGAGGCTTGGTCACGAATACAAACAGTGGCACACTGAATGTTTCACTAACAACGGATGCATACTGGTCGATATGACTACATGTATCCTGTCTCGTTCTGGCCTCTGTGGGCACTCCTGGTCGTCCATTTTGCCTGCTTGTTGGAAATATGCGGCAGCAGCTGCAGAGACGCCATCTACTCCATATCCTAGTCGTAGACCACGCCGCACGCCTAGGCCAATCCTTCCCTTCCCTCGTTCAAAAGAAGTTATGAATAGGACATTTCTCCGCTCCCTGCCCGCATTCAACACAATAGACATCCTTGCAAAGCTCGTCCATGCAACGACTCGAGCACCCTGGACAGATCTTGCGCCCACACAGCCCACATTCAACGAACGTCTCATACTCCTCGATCCCGTTCGGGTGAGCACTACGCAACAAGCTCACACGGTTCCGTGCCTTGAGTCGCATCGCCGTCTCACCGAGGTCCTGACTAGTCGACTTGCTTGCGATGAGCAGATCCGCGTACTTGCAACACAACTTGGAACAGATGCTGCACTTTTGGACGTTCTCGGTGTCGGTGTCCATGGGATCGCTCTTGTCGAAGTAGACTGAGTTGACGTGTCGTAGGTTTACGGGGTAGTTCTTCGGAACTTCTGGGAGCTGAGGTTGCACGTTGCGATTGTTGTGAATGATACGGCACATAACCTTCTCATGGTCCCAGGTGAGCGGATGATGCGGGTGGCGTGGCGAATCGTCTCCCATGGGTAACTGGAGCGGTTGCAGATCGACGTCATTGCGCAGCTTCTGCATATCGATCTTGCCGGAGAGACGGCTCTTGTTGTGGTCTATCGTGCTTCCCGAAGATGAAGACGTGCGCTGGTCGAGACTGTAGCTAGTTGGCGAGCCGACAAGGGTATCCTTAGAGCTACGCTGTGCAGTAAACTCCGATTGTCGTGTGCTGCTAGTCCCGTACCCTTCATCATGGAACTCATTCATGCTCATCGCAACTCCAGAGTCGCTTCTAGCGCGCTTTGGAGTCGGGAAGCAGCTTGATTGAGTCTCATCACTACCTCGAGATGAGTCGCCCACTTCTGGGGAGATCTCGCGCATTGCTGGATGGCTTTCAAGCTTTCTCTGCCGTGCCAGGCTCGCTTCCTGGATCTTCCGCATAAACGAGCTGTTGCGTCGTGGTGAGAAAGATGGTGAATTCTCAAGGTCGTCGTACTCCGGGTTGCGGGCGACTTTGAGAACGGGAATCTCCAGAGGTGGCAGTCTGCGCTTCTGAATCTTGAGTGGCTCCGGCATGGCATCCTCGCAAGTGAAGGCAGAAGACGCATCATCTGCCTCGTGACGTGGCTTAGGCGACCGTTCGTCCTCAACATCATCGACGGAGTAGACACTGGCGCTCTCCGCATCCTCGTTGTCGAAGTCGTGGCCGGCGAGGGAGTGTTCGGTACTGGCTTCGTCGATAGTGCTCATCGTCCGCAAGATATCAATGGCGTAGGGTGCAGGGTCCGCTGCAAGTTCATAGACTTGCGGCATGACCACAGTCTGCTCGATGATATCGTCGCCATGCCCGCACTGGATACCCAGGCCAATCGTCGTAGTGGCCACTTGTGATGCGGGTACATTCGCGACGACGTCCTTTTCGTTTGCGTTGGCCAGCTTCAGCGCATCCTCGAAGTGAGCGCACTCTTCCATAGTTGGCGATGCAATATCGTCGCCTAATACTTCATTTAGGACTTGGAGAGCGTCATGCTCATCCAACTGCTGACGGACATCACTGCCTTGGCTCCCGTCATCCTTCACGACGTTACGTGACTTTTTGAAGAAGCTTCCAAGGATCTTACTCTTCTTCGCAGTCGAAGTCTCCTTCTGTGAAGTCGTAGCGCCGATGCCCACAGCCTCAAATTCCTCTTCGGTAATCGCCGCGATTGACTTTTTTGGCATCACACCAAGCTGGCTTCCACTCTGAATCACATCTTTGCCGGCTTTGATCCTGTTCAATCGCTTCTGTTCCAGAGCTGGAAGCCGCAGACTAGTCAATCTCGACTCCGATCGGCGGTTGGTCTCGGCACGCAGACGTTCGAATTTGGCCTCCTCGGTCTCTGGCTTCCGGACCTTCTCCAGCTTCTTCGGCTTCTGTGATGGTGTGACGGGCAAGCTTGGCTCAAACGATACCGTTGACGGTGAAGGAGTCATAGCCAGAATCGAAGAGCCAGAAGTTGTTCGTGACATCTCCAAGCTGCCGGCGTTGCCCGGGATAGTACTCGACTCCCCAGATGCTGATGACCTCGGTGGCGCCGGCGAGAGAGCATTGCTGTCCGAGAACGGATCGGCGTAGCGTGGCCCAGACACCTCGGAAGCGCCGGTCCCGTGCCTCAGTCGTGATGGAGTCTTTGGGGTGTGGCCACCCTCAGCCAGTCCCGGACTTGAAGTGTGGAAGCCTGGCGACGAGACAGTGTGTTCAACGTGCTTGCAAAAATCGCGGGGCGGGATGGTCATAACAGGGGGCGACTTGATCTTCTTGGGGCCGGAAGGCATGCCTCGATCTTCGTTCGATAGCTCATCGAGCTCTGGTGGCGAGGCCATGGTAACATCATGTGCTGATGAGTGCGTCGCCTCAAGAACCTCGCATTTGCTGTGACGGTAGCCATTGGGAGAAATATCGAGGTCGTCGAGAGTGGTCTGCCCGACCTTCCTCTTCGGCGAAGAAGTCAACGAAGGCATGGAAGCTGAAGTCGACAGCCTGTTCTGCTTCTTCTTTTTTGCACGGTTGTCTGAAATGTTGTTAGTATCCCCAGAATTGTCGCGGAGCCGGGCAGTACTCACAGGCATCTCGTCCCAATGTAAGGTTGGAGAACTCGGTCTCTCTGAAATTATAGCCGGTAACTGCGCTGATCAGTATGCAGTTCATATACAGTTTGCACGCCGCGTGACTGCACTCACCAGAATCTCCTCCCCAGATTGGATCGTTAAACAACTTGAGGACACTTGACCGCTTCGTGGCCGCATCCCGGCTAAACCCAAAAGTCTGAGCCGTCCTTGGATTCACGTGAGTAGCCCTCGCTTTGCTGACCGGCAGTTCGCGCCTGGGCGCCGCCACATTCAGCAGGTCAGGCTGTTCTTGAAAAGCGTTCGCTCGACTGCCGGCGGGACTGTCTGGGGAGTACATCATCCCCAGCTTTCTTGCCACCTTCCCCACATCTTCGGCTCCTTCATCTATTTCGAACGCCTCTGCTTCGCTTCTGCCCATCGCCGCAGCTGTCTTGGTGCGCTTCTTCAGACGCGGGAAGTTCTTCAGCTTGTTTGTCTTTATGCCTTTACCCTCGTCGTCACTGTCCCAATCGAATGTGCTTCTCGGCTCGACAGTAGTGTTCACGGGATCGTTCGGCTGGATGCGCCGCTCGTTCAGAAAATCGCAAAGCTCGCCGATGTTCTCGGATTCTTCTGGTTTGCCGGATCTCGGCTTTGGCCTTGATTCTGCAAGCTCCGTAGACTCCCTAGCGCTAGCCGATGAAGCAAGCTGCGGCGAGCGGATCGAGTTGGTCGAAGACGAGCCTCCCAGTGAGGTCAATTGGCTCCGTGGGCTGTTGACGAGTGACGGAGATGTACTGTTGGAGCGGGCTACCAGAGAGCCAACATTGGACTGGTCTGCGCGCGGCAAGTTCCTGTTCTTTTTGCGGTTCCAAGCAGACAGCATACCGCCAGCGCCTTTTGGCTTGTTCGGGTTTGCTTCATTGGTGGTGTTTCTGCTAGACTTCCGAGCTGGTGAGTTCTGTGCAGTAATGTTTGCTGTGAAGATGCTGCTTGGTGATAGCATTGAATCGCGTATGACCGCTCCTGTGCTGTCACAGGTAGCCGATGAGCATGTGATCCAGGAGGCTGCGTCGCCGCTGTCAGTGCTGAAGGTGAGGCCTGAGCTATCGGAATTCGAGAGGCGATCAAAGTTGATCTCGTCAAATGACGATGATAGAAGGTGCTGCGACGACCTAGATAGCGTGTCGTCCGAGATGGTCGTGACTGAGAATCTTGGAATTGTGGTGGCTGGGTTGTGCGTGTGAGGGTTTGAACTCAGCTGCGTTGCCAAGGCTGGAGTTGGTCGATCGAGGATGAAGTGAGGTTGCGGATGAGGTGCAACTTCATATGATGCGACGCCAGTCTTCGAAGCGGTCGAGTCTTGGCGGGAGACTGAAGCAGTTCTGGCTATCGAGGCGTGAAGGTATTGCTCTCTCTGCGCTGTGCGCCGGAGCCAACTGGGCTGCGATGGCATCGTTCACGGCAGTCGAGTCGGTTGAAGGCTTCGACTGATGTCGATGGGCGGGAGTCCCTCGAGCTCAGTGAATAGAGGGAGGGTACTTGATCGTATCGATGCTAGTCGTTGCTAACACTAGTCGGACCGTCGTCTGACTTGTGCTGCATTACCATAGTGAATACGGTGGCGGACTGCGCAACTATTGGGTGACCATTCTCTCATCTTTTTCGAACTTGCAGCCCGTCGAACGCAGGTTAGGGAGGGCGGAGATTTTGTCGTAGTACACATGAGCTCGCGGGAGTTGACTAGGTAACACACCAGCGCCAAGGCTTGCATGTGAAAGTGAAAGCTAATGTCAGAATCAACAGGCGTACCGACCACTTGTCGTCGCGCCCGCAGTGAATGAAGAGATTCTCGGCTTTGTGGCTGGCAGATCTTGATTGAGTCAACAGATCGTGCATGCAATGAAGGGGGCTCATCAACCGTGGGTGCATGCAGGTGTCTGATACGTAACTATGGTCAATGATTCTCCTTGCTCCCATAACATGGTCTCGACTCTCTTGCTGCTCGGGTTCATCGCTTGGCGTGATTCGTGGCGATTCGTCTCGTCGTGAAGAAAGCCGAACTTTTGACTCGCATACTGTATCTCATCTCCATCCTCATGACGCTATACTCTCTTTGCAGCCCGGTTCGTCTCCCTCTGTCCACTGTAAACTCACTCTTTAGGCTGTGCATACAGCTTCGTCCACTCTCGCGCGTTCTTGATCGCCTCGGCCTGATTATCCTGCAGCTTGTGTCAGACACATCGCTCCTGCCCCACGTACCACCGCCTAGATTTGGATATAGAGAAAGTATCTTACCTTCCACTGCTTCGCCACAGCCTCATTCAAAGGATCCTCCGGATTTGGTGCACCAAGTAGAGCTTGTATGCTGAGCAGAATCGTCCGGATCTGCAGCGCCGGACTCCAGTTGTTCTTCAACACATCGAGACATATTCTGCCAAGGCGATCGATGTTAGGGTGGTAGATACGAGTCAGAAATCGAATGCGTGGTGGTGTCATTGGATAGTCGTCAGGCAGGAAGAGCTCGAGGTTGAACACGCCGCCTACACGAATCAGTGTACTGTCTCCAGCCGCTAACTGTTAGGTGGACAGATAGTAGTGCATGACTGAGCTTACCTTCATAACAGCTGCCATCAGGGCCTTGCACCGTGACATCGAAGTAGCGGGCGTTATCGTCGTGTGGTTGTGCTGAGATGCCTGGCACTGGCTCTGTCTGGAGTCGCTCGGTCTCCTTGATGATCCGCTTGGGTAACGGGGCCGTCATGGTTGGCTTGGTCGAGCTTTTCCTGTTGCCAGCTGGGTTCTGGGTATCCTGATGCCGTGATGCTGTGAGCAGATGGGTGGGCTGTATCCGATTCGTGGAGTGTGCCGCCAAACTGTGGTTTGGTGAACGAGCAGGTGAATAACTGCAACGGAGTATGAATCACATCAAGGTTGAAGTAAGGCTCCTTGATATGTAACAGAAAGAGCTGCCGGTACATGTTTCTCGCTGACTTCAGGTGATGTCGTCTGCGGCTGCCCGGCTTGGCGATTGGCGCGTGGCCATACGCGCTTCTGCCCAACTCATCATGCCCCCCATAATGAACCTGGAATCAGAATAAGGCGGTGACGAGATGGTCTTCCGATCGATGATCCATGGACGATGACGGTAATTGGGATGATGAGGACGGCTACTGGGCGGACGATGAACTGGCCGCGGCTGTGATCAACAGCACCTTTGGAGTCTACTACTCCAATGGACGACTTAAGGTGGTGAGAAGTGGCCTACCCGAGGAAGCTTCTTTACCCACAGAGATTACACTCAAACGGACGTCCAGAGCAAAACCTGTATTGGCATTGTCTGACATCTCGCCCAATTTGTTGGCCATATCCGATGGACCAAGTGTGCACGTTTATGACCTCAGCAGATCGTACTTGGTCTGTACGCTGTCAGGCACCGGGAGATCGATCACCGCAATTTCTTGGGTTCCAGACGAACTCTCCAAATTGGCTGTAGGAGGCATCGATGGCAGCCTTCACTTCTGGGATATTCGCTTTCCACGGCGGCCATATCTACGACTCAGAGCTCGCGAGGAACTTTGCCGTGGCATCGCGTTCCGTTCCGAATATGCAAACGTGTTTGCTTCACTACACCAAGAGCACGTCTCTATCTGGAATTTGGCGTCTAGCTCTGCGAGGCCTGTAGGGAAGATACAGGCCAAACCAACAGGCTTCGTCAGCGTAGCATGGCGGCCAGGAGATACAGGATGTCTTGCAGCCACTACTCGGGATAACAAACTCAGGCTATATGATGCGCTTTCTGTTCTTTCAACTGCCAAGGCTGGCACCGCGGCATCACCTCGCGACCGTGACGACTGTGACGACTATTCAGAAAATGAGCTCGGCATGGATTCTCTCACGATACATCAGAACGCCAAACTGGATCTTGCATGCCCATGCAGTCGTTTGCAGTGGATCAGCAACGACTTGCTACTTATGTTTGCGGAGCACGACGGGCAGGCATTGGTTGTTGAGTACAACGAAGACAAGCATGTCCTTACTGGTCTATGGTCATACCAGCTGCGACCCAGCACGATCGCACTGAGCGTCCACCGTGTGCATGGCACTGCATGCCTTGCCGCATTGGGTCAACAGGGTTCACATTACCACGATCTACCTACAATGATATTGAACAAGTTGCATTCTGGTGAAGCTCCACCGGCTGTGGCCGTTGCTGCCATACCGGTAACAAAGAAGACTGAACCCACCATCCTTGCGACGCCTACGAACGGCAAGGGGCAGACGATTTCAAGCTCTTTCATGAAGCCAACGCCCATCTCAAGTCTCCAACTGACATCGACAAGCTTCCCGAACACATCTAGGCAGCTTCAGCACATCCGGAGGCTGTCGAAGATATCTGCTGCTCGCGAAAAGCTTGCTGCTATCGAGGAGCCTTCGGTGTCTTTGCAAACACGATCGACGACATCTAGTCTCGAGCTTCCCAAGCCCGATAGTGAGCACGACTCGCCAATGCCTTTCCTGTCGCCGACTATACCAGCTCGCAGATCTCCTCAAACGGTCATCGCGCCCTTGGGCGACAGTAGCATGGAGTTGCCGCCCTTGCCAGAGTCGTCGTTCAAATCAACATTCGCACCAACGACTTTGTCTGATGGGGACGATGACTCGGACGACGAGACTTTTGTCGATGTCTTGCAGGGAAGCGGTACATTCCTGCCCGGTGGTATCAACGTCCCTCTCCCAAAAGCGTGTGGTGCGCTGTTCGCTCCGAACGGGCAGCTGTTGACATTCTTCCCACCAAAACCACGTCCGCCAGTCGCACGACGCGAAGTGCCGTCAGCCGACGAAGCTGAAAGACACCAACCCAAACGCAGAACGAATAAGGCCGCGCGCTTGTTTCCTACCTTTGGCAACTTGATGGGCGAGAGAGACGACTGCTTCGGTGACGATTCAGACTCCGACATCTCTGGTGATCACGAGATGGAAAGCGATCTTAAGAAACCATTCCTGGAATTTCAACTACCACCTTCGTCCTTCCACAGCCAAAACTCGTGGCTAGCTCGAATTTCACCAAACAAACCCAGCTTCAACATTGAGGAAGTTCAGAGCAAAATCAAGATAGTGGTACACGAGATCGACGATGTATCGTTGCCTCTCCGGACGGAACGTCGTTTAGCCGACCAATATCGTTTGTTGCGTCAAGGCGAGGAGTCTGGTGCTGCGTTATGCGAGCACAACGCGAATGTAGCAGAAGCAGCTGCATTGACTGATGTCGCACTGATCTGGCGCCTGCTCGCGTTGCTGCTGGAGGATGTAGTTCCCCTACAAGTGTTGTACGGAGCAAATGATAACGAGAGTGTGTTGATTGTCGCGCAAAGGGCCATTTCGCTCTTGCAAGCCGAAGGTGGTCTCGAGCTGGCAATGCATGGCAAGCACACTGGGCTGTTTGGACATCTCCGCTGGGCTGGCGATCCATTCGGTGGACCCTGGCTAGTCCGCCGCATCTTTGAGTGGGCTGAGATACGTGCTGACGTACAGCATCTGGCTTGTTTCGCTGCTGTGCTTGCCGAGTCAGACCGTACAGAGCGCAGCAAACATCGATCTGCCGAAATGTCGTTCTATCGAATGCTCCCAACGTATGATCTCGAGTACTTCTCGGATATCCCCACGACCACGTCTATGACCCGACCTGCGGCTCCGCCGATTCCCACATTGCGCACCAGGAGATCCACAAATCTCAGCTCAGTATATGAGTCGCCAGCAAAACGGCACCACAAGTCGCCTGCCCTATCTCGGACGCCTTCGCAGCCTACGACGCCCTACCTAGATTCTGCGTTTACCACGCCGCCATTTGCATTCCCGCCTCTTTCAAGGCACGGCTCTCGGCTGTCCACTTCCGGTTCGGCGAGTCCTGAAGCTCATCGTAGCAGCTTTAGTGCGGCAGCAAAGTACTACGCACAGTCAATCACCGACAAGTTTGCTTCTTATGGTACCTACGGTACATCTCCACCACTAAAAAAGACAGGTATGAGCGCCAGCCCGAACAACAACGAGCTGTCCACGAGCCTGCCAAGTGGGAGCTGGAGCAAGTCGGTATCTTTTGCTACATCTTCAACCATCGCAAATACTGCTCGTGGGAGCCTGCTAAGCAGAAGTTACGAAGAGCCAAACCTCGAAGATGCGTACGACAGCGATAAGACTATTGAAGACAGCAGTCTGCCGCATACACCGAAGAGTGCCAACGGTGGTGTCATGGTCACGCACAAAAATCAAGGTGCCTTTGACGATGAGGTCTCAGGTGGCGCGAAGGCACCACTTCTGCCGGACGATCTTGCCAGCAAGGCACGTCTCTGGGTCCAGTACTATGCCGACCAACTTCGAACGTGGAATCTTCTAGTCAAAGCAACGGAGTTGGAGAAGATGGCTCATGTTATGCATGACACTCCTGGAGCCAACACAGAAATCGGAGGAGTTGGGCCGGTGCGCAAAGACAGCGTTTTGAAACTCGATGCTTGCTCAATTTGCACAACCATGATGGAATCAATTGAGCAGATCTGCCTTGCCTGCTTGCACACCTCGCATCTCAGCTGTTTGGTCGACTACGTCATTGCCGCAGATGACGATGACTTCACGTGTCCAGCAGGCTGCGGGTGTCGTTGCTCAGAGCTTGCATATGTTGTGGAAGAAGCGAGGACTGTGTCACCGACCGCGAGGCCTACTTTCAGGAAGAAGCCAAGTTTTACGGATCCTCGGCGATGGAGAGCGAGAGTTGAAGGGAACAGTTATTGATCACCGAGAACAACGACCAGCCTGCAATCTGTGACACGCGCGCTCAAATGACCAGTATCGATTTCGTTCTATATTATAGCCCAAGTTGGGTGGCAACCTTTTCCCTTGATACATCTTTGCCCAAGAGCCATCCGAACCCTACTATGGTGTCGATATTGGCTCTGTCGGTGATCTCCAGACCAGGAAACGAGCTGAAGTGGCCATGTGGACAGCCTGAGTACAAGTCCACCTTGGTCTCAACACCAGCCTCCTTGAGCATCTCGTCATAGATGAGAGCATCATCACGCAACGGGTCTGCTCCATCTACCTGGAAGTACGTCTTCGGCTGGCCTTCAAGAGGGGTCTTCGCATTGATAGCATATCGCAGTGGCGACGTGAAGTCTGCTTCCACGAGAGAATTCAGCCATTTCCGGGTTTCCTGGGAGAAAGTGGCATTCTTCGCTTGCTGTGTTGTGGAGAGATAGAACTCCTTGTACTTCTCTGGCACGCTATGGTCATTCATAACAGACGGTATAGCAAGCCACTGGCCAGTAAGCGGATATGCCAGCGGCTCATCTTGGAAGGCTCTCGAGAACGCAGCGGTCAAGGCACCACCTGCAGATATCCCACCCATGATGAAGCCTTGCTTCGGATCCGCGTTCAGCAAAGATCCGGTAGCATTCTCAGCGATCCACTTCATGCTATCCCAGGTGTCCAATTGGCCGATTGGGAACTTGAACTCCGGTGCCACGCGGTATGAGATGCTCACAACTGTAGCACCGAACAGGTTTACCAATACGCGCCCAGTCTTCTCGAACTGTTCGTTCGTTCCGCCCACAAAACCTCCACCAAAGCATAGCCCGATCAAAGGGCCAGATGGGCCGCTTTCCGGCTTCTGGATCTTGAGCGAGCTTTTAAATTCATCCCGCATTGGGATCTCATGGTACGTTTCGATACCAGTGAATGGAGGGCCTGTCCATTTATTGTAGGAGGTCTCCATTACCGTCATCATCTTTCGCATTGTCAAGTGGTCCATGACTGCAGACGCTGGCCGTGGGTTCTTCTCGAGATACTACTGCCATGTCAGATTCTGTTCACACGCGAGAATTAGCAGTCAAGTAAGCCTTACGTCTGCTATGTCTGGGTGCAAGACCGCAGCCTCCTCCAGTTCTTTCTTTGACAGAAGCATGTTGTGCCACACTTGTGATTTTGAGCAAAGGATATTTACCAAGAATGCGCAAATGGTCGGATGGTCACACGCTGAGGGTCATTTGCTAATGTATGAATGAAGGACTGGTCTGGAGTGTCAGGTGGAGTCGCAATTCGTGGGCCTTTTGCATAAACGACGCCCTCCTTAGTGCACTGAACGAGGTAATCAGTGCGATGGAACGGCTGAAGTCGGCAATTATGCTCCTACGTTCGAGAGGAGTCGTCATTAGTCAGCAACCTGTGATGGCATTGAGAACAGGAACTCCATCTCACTCCAGCTTGCATAAGTTCTTTTCAGAGCACTGACTGGATGGTGCTACAAAGCATCATCGGCGCTGGGAATGAGGAACAGAATCTCTCAACCACCCCCATGCTGCCAGCCCCTACCTTGCGATTCTGCCGTTGAGCACTGCCGGCCTATGGATTCACGATCTGCAGCCTTGCGTTGCTACTCTACTGGCACATCTCCAAGGTCCAAAGACTGCTGTCATGTCTTGTTCGATATCCTTAGAGACTCTTAGCCCTGGTCTCGATGACGGACGTACGGCGTGGAAGGCATACCCCCTCCGATTCAACGCCAATGGCGAAAGTCTCCACACGCGGACGGCATGCTCGTGAGACGCACTGGTGCAAGCTGAAGGGCAGTGAAGTTGGTATCCCAGCATATCTGAAGTGTGATGAACGATTCGAGCAGGTGCCGTAGCAGAGACTCTGCTCCGCTACTGATTCATTGCCAAGATGAATCATCGGCCTTGTGTACCTGAGTACGCATGGATGGAAAACCACACCCGCTGCATTTCGACATCGATACTCTTCGAAGCCCTACCACGATGATGATCACTGGATATGCCAATGCCATTCTAGCACTTGTCCATCGGTGATCGCTCCAGAGTAGAGTTGGCGACATGAACGACCAGTTTGCTGGCAAGGTTATAGCCCTTACAGGCGCCGCCTCTGGAATCGGTACGTCGCCTCAGTACATCATACAAGGCATCGGCTCTGACAGTCATCACCAGGTCTGGCAACAGCAAAGTTACTGGCGAAGCGAGGTGCTAAGCTCTCTCTTGCCGATATCTCCAAGGGCGGCCTCGATCGCGTCCGCTCAGAGATCGAATCAGAGTTCAAAACGCAGGTTCTCGTTTTCGAAACAGATGTTCGTAGATACGAAGATATCGATGCCTGGATATCAGGAACTCTGAAGCACTTCGGACGTCTTGATGGCGCTGCGAACATTGCAGGTGTAATACCAAAGTCGATCGGCCTCACTACAATTGCAGAGCAAGACCTCGAGGAATGGGACTTTCTGTACGACGTCAATGTCCGCGGGCTGATGCAATGCATGAAAGCTGAGTTGCAGGTGCTGAACGATGGTGGCGCCATCGTGAATGCTTGCTCGGTCGCAGGTCTGATGGGGCGATCCAAGAATGCTGCTTACAGCTCGGCAAAACATAGTCCGTCCTAAATCCTCACCAAAGCGAGCTCGTGGAAAGGCTCCAAGCTAACACCGCAGTAGCTGTTCTCGGCTTGACACGATCCGCTGCCAAAGAGTTTGGTCATCGCAGCATAAGAACTAACTGCGTGTGCCCGGGCAGAACAACCACTCCAATGGTTGCAGCGGCCAGTGCGATCACTTCGATACCGAATCCTTGTGCTTGTACGAAGACACCCTCTCTTTCGCAAAGTCTGTGATATCCTGCAAGAGCTGGATCTCTTCTTGTCCTCCAACGCTAGCTGCCAGACTGACATACCCTACAGGAATCTCTGTCTCCTGCTTGGCGTCATATGTTCCGCAAACGCCAGCATTGATGACTTGTGGATGCGAAAGAGGGACGGCCCGATCTCTGCCGGCGGCACTTGGTTGCCTTTATATTTGGTCAGCTCTTTCGCACGCCCTGTGAGCCAGAAGAAACCATCGTCATCCACACGGACGGTGTCTCCGGTGCACAGCCAATCGTCCTGGAACGTAGAGTGGGTCTCTGCTCGGTTATTCCTGTACTCTTTGAAGTGCGTCGGGTCTTTGAACAGGCATTCTCCTGTTGTCCTGGTTTCACGTCTTCATTAGTTCTCATCCACAACCCGGATCAAGACACCAGCAGCGGGCTTACCAACAGATCCGGCCTCTGCTTCGGACCAGCTTTCCCGCAACGAAGTGGTCGTGCCCTCGCTCACTCCGTATCCCCCGAGGATATAAGTACCACAAAGCATCGTTTGCAGCTCCCTTACCACTTCTGATGAAAGGTAAGCACCAGCACAAAGCACGATGTTGACGCAGATTAGATCCCTCTTCCGCACGGCGGGATCTTTGACTATGCGGCTGGCTGTGGAAGGTATTAACCTGAGTATGGTGACACGGATCTCCACGGACCGCTTGATGTATTCCAAGAAGTCGAACGTCTTCATCAGTACCACATGGCTCCCGACAAACGATGGGATAAGAAGACCCGACACGTAGTAAAACAAGACACCTTCACATTGCTCATTCAGTTCCGCCACATCGTTTCCTATTTGAGGCACCACACGTTCTTCTATTTGGATCGAACATCTGATTAGAAGAACGTGCGATCACCTATCAGAAAGACCATCAGACGAATGCTCGCAATTGTGTAAAGTCGGATAACCATTGCCGGCATAGCCCGACAACCATTCCACCAGTGTGATAGATGTCCGTATATCGCTGCAAATGCACATCAAATATTGCACATCTCGTTGAAGCCATTCGATAGTTCTAGCGTTTTAGAGACTTGATTCACCATAATTTAATCACAACAACGTTGGTCAACATGGGAAGAATACTCGTGGCCGCAGAGTTGCAGACTGCAAGCAGCGAGGCGAGAGAACAGGTTGGTACTGTCGGTCGAGTATAGGCCTGTACATTGGCTGATGTTGGCAGGTGATCGATGCTCTGACAACAGTGTCGAAATACTCGAAAGCAAACGAGGCCGGCGTTCACAAGTACATGATTTGTGCACCGGTAGATACTTCCGACACTACCACAGTCTGGGCCATTGAAGAGTAAGTTGCCTCCTCTTCCACCACTCGGTGCCATCTCTGACGACTCCAGATATGCGGACAAACACACTTTGGACTCTCACATGGCTTCCGACGCAGTCAAGGACCTGATCGCCTTCATGACCAGCTCCCCAGTTCTGGCAGGAGCGCCTACCATTCGCCAACTATCCTTTGTAGACGACAGTGATTTCACCAAGCCAGAGGCCGCACAGCAGAAGGATCCCTTCATCGTTTTCGCGGACATCGAATTTTCCAGTGGCGAACGGGACGGAACGCTCAACTACTGGAAAGGCAACGTTGATAGCTCGAAGAACGAGTCGGGAACTTTCGTGTACGCTCTCGCAAAGGATGAAGCCAAGCCGGATACTCTGTACACGCTGGGAGTGTACGAGAGCGAAGCATATCTGTGGGACACTCATGTCAAGTCCTCTGCTGTGCAGGAGACTATGGAGAAGACGAAGGCTTTGAGGAAGGAGTTGAGGGTCTCGAAGTTGCAACTACGTGGCGGATATGTGGCCAAGAATAGCTAGAAATAGATCGTGTTGAATGGTAAAAGTGTCGTTCGTTGCTATCGAGACCAACGCGTGCCTGCTCTTATAGAAGGTCAGTCGTGGAAGACAATCAAAAGGCTGTTCACTACCCTCAACAATGCTTCTTGATACTCCGTCATGCTCCTGCGAAGTAGAGCAACGATCACGGGCAACGACGACCATAGCCATACAACAGCTGGCACTGAATCATTAGCGCCATCCATCCAGGTACATGTACCGCAGTACATCTCTGCCCTCTCTCCGCAGTACACCACTTCCGAGGTGCACGTCGCAGGTCGGCAGTACAGTGGGCAGAGAGTGACGGCAGTGAATCATCCGTCGACAGAAGACGACGTCCAGAGGTAAATATAAGTGTTGGCTCCGTTTCAATCAATTAGAGTACTCTCTTTCGCCTATGCCATAGTTCCACTTTGCTAGGCATCGAAACATCTCTCCACTCCGTTGTAGATCCGAACATGGCGCCCGTAAGTATTCCCAATGGAGCCCACGCGAACGGCAACAGCACACACAAGCGACCAATCCGAATCGCAGGAGCATCAGGCGGTGTCTATGACCGCAAGAGAGCCATTCATGATTTGGCCAGGAACGAGGACGTCGATGTTATCGACGGTGACTGGATGTCCGAGTGCAACATGACCCTCCGTGGCTCTGACAAACGTGACCGACTCGCCAATGCAGCAATGAAGTCCGGTTCGACGGTCGCGAAGGGCTACGAGCCGTATTTCCTGGATGAACTGGACTATGCGATGCCCTGGCTGGCGAAGAACAAGGTAAAGCTGGCTGTAAATGCCGGAGCAAGCGATGTGCATGGTCTGACGGAGGAGGTGAAGGCGCTGATGAAGAAGCATGGGATTGAGATGAAGGTCGGTGTTGTGGACGGAGATGATGTTACTGATGCTGTTTTGGATCTGTATAAGAAAGGTACATCTAGACTCGCGGGAAGCCTCAGGAGATGTGATACTTATTTCGTATACAGGCGAGCCGTTCTACAACTTACCAGCCAACAAAGCCATCCAAGACTGGGGATACGAGCCGATATGCGCGCAATGCTACCTCGGAGGTACCGGTATTGCCGCATGTTTCGAAGCTGGCGCGGACATTGTTCTCTGTGGCAGAGTCGCCGATGCTTCTGTCACTGTGGGCGCTGCGATGTGGTGGCACGGTTGGAAGAGAGAAGACTTCCAGCCACTGGCTGGCGCACTCATGATTGGCCATATCATCGAGTGCAGTACGTATGCCACCGGCGGGTATTACTCTGGGTTCAAGGACCTTGCCGGAAAAGACCTGGATATGGGCTAACCGATTGCTGCGATCGATCACAACGGTGAGGCAGTCATAACCATGGAGAAAGGTAAGGATGGGTTGGTGATACCTGCGACCGTGGCAAGCCAGCTGCTGTATGAGATTCAAGGACCACTTTACTATAATTCGGATGTCACCGCGTCGATTGAGGATATGCACCTGAAGATCGTTGGGAAGAACGCAGTGCATGTTAGTGGTGCGAAAGGCCTGCCGCCACCACCGACGACCAAAGGTAAGTTGAATACGTGTTAGAAGGTAGTGACTCTCACTTACGATGTTGCAGTCGGCATCACAGCGAAAGGAGGCTGGCAAGCCGAGTTCCACTTCTACCTCATTGGCCTTGACATCGAAGAGAAAGCCAAGATGATAGAACGCCAGACCAGAGCACAGATGGGATAGCATCTCAAGAAGTTTTCATGCCTCAAGTTCATGATTGCAGGCGCCGTGCCCGAAGATCCACAGTCGCAAGAAGAGGCTACCGTTGATCTCAGGATCTTCGCTCAGACACGAGATCCAGGTCTTTTATCCGGAAACAACTTCGTTGATAGCGATCGCGGCTCTTTCGCGCGCTTCTGCATCGAGAATCTCCTTCAGAGCTACCCTGGCGGAACCATGGCTCCAGATATGCGGACAGCGATCGGCCGGCCGTTCTTCGAGTACTGGGTTAGCTTGATGCCGCAGAGTTTCGTGAAGGAGACCGCGCATCTTCCAGATGGTATAGTAATCGAGATTCCGAACCCTGCCATCACACAAGAATATCCACGAGAGCAGCCAAGCTACGAAACCAAGGATCCGGTCGACCTGAGCACATTCGGTCCGACCACACGAGCTCCTCTCGGATACGTTGCTATGGGTCGCTCTGGCGACGAATCCTCGAACGGCAACCTGGGTCTGTTCGTGCGGCACGACGATGAGTGGGACTGGTTCAGATCGGTCCTCTCAACAAGCAAGCTCCGAGAGCTGCTCGGTAAGGACGATGTTGGACGTCAGATCGACTGATGCGAATTCCCAGACATCCGCGCATTTCACTTCTTGCTGAAGGACCACCTCGAACGCGGATTCAATTCGAAGTCGAGCTTCGACAGCCTGGGTAAGAATGCTTGCGAGTACATCCGGTCGAGGTATATCGACATGCCGAACAAGTTCTTGGAGAGGGGAAGGATATAGGTCGCGGTGGTGTTGAGACTTTGGAAGAACAGCGTGTCCATCTCTCAACGATAGTGGAAGCCAGATATTATGCTGCGACTTGCTAGAGTGGCTTCGGGCCCTGCGAGTCTCAAGGGGTTTGATAACGATGGAATTGTGACAAGTTCTTCTGGAAGTGAAGTGCAGATTGGCTTAGGGTTAGGGTTTGTTTTAGCGCGTTCCCATCGCGTCTTCGCAACTTCCTCGAGCACATGTCCTTCCAGACTTCATGTCAATAAGGCGAAATGCCGCCAAAAGGGAACAACAAATGCATTCCGGACTTCTTCAAGCCCTTCACGATCCCGAAGAACCGAGTGCCCATCAATAATGTCGCCGAGGAGGAAATCGTCGTTGCACCTGCACCAAAGCGAACAGTCTCGGAAGACCGCATCGAACCTGGCCTACCACGCACAAGCACCTCTCCAAGCAAACGAGGCCCAGGCCGACCACGCAAGGATTCACAGCGATCGAGCAATGCTGCCACACCAACGAGACGTTCGCCAACATCATCGCCAAAGAAGTCGTCTCAAGTGCCACAGCTCGACGGTAGTAATGACACCCCACTCGTCCACATCAGTCCTGCCTCTGCCCAGCACCGTAAGATGAGCGCGTTTGAGGTATTCGCCCCTCCACCTCCGCTCCAGCTCAAGCGCGAGTCAGCTGAGGGTAATACTACTGCATCGTTCTCGTCTGTGTCCACACTCTCAAGCATGCCTCTGAGTTCGCAAAGCTCGAGCAAGCGCACTATCAAGCATGGCTTGCAAGCCGTCACGAATTCCGACTCTGGCAGCGCCGACAGCGATAGCAGCGACGAGCTGGCAGACGTCACCTCATTCGTCAGCCGCAAGAAGAGGAAGTTGACGCCTCCGGGCCAGGATCTTGATCATGCAATTCCGATACCGAGTACTGTGAAGCCGGAACGGCGCAGTGGACGCTTGTCAGACGACGGAAGGCAGAAGAGTGCACCAAGCAGAATGCCATCGCCTCCGCGGATGGTGTACAAGCATAGCCTGGCGAACATGATCAAGCAGAAGGAGAAGTCGGAGAAAACCGAGGCAAAGATTCAGGAGGCTGAGGCGGCGTTCGAAGAGGCACGGAGGAAACGAGCAGAAGAATTGGAACAAAGAGGTGGCCTATCAGGTGGCCTGGAGGCGGCTGTGGAGGACGACAGTGACCAGGGTGAGAGGATGAAGCTTGCGATTGCCAGGACCGAAGCGCTACAAGACGAGCAGCAGTTTTACTACTTCCGTGAGGTCAAGGCCTTGACCAGCGACAACTCGTTCCCGGCAGAGCCAGGCACGGTGTGGGAGAAATATCGCAACAACGACAAAGTAAGGACGCAGGCCTTCTTGTCGGGATTTATTGCGCAGCTGGCCAGCAGTGGTGTTATTCCGAATGCAGTCTGCGGCTGGATCTCAGACCAACTACTTCATGAAAAACGCGAAGACCTGTGCGAAGCCTACATCGAAGTTCTGCGAGTTCGATCGAAGCTAACAGTATCGACGCCCCACGCCTCGGAAATGCTCAACCACTTTTATGAATTGTCGAAACGGGAGGCTCCAATTCCTGGTGCAGTGATACCTGGATTCACTGCAACAATCCACTTGGAAGCTGATGGTGCAGTGCCTGGCCTACAATATGTGCTGTACGCCCTGCAACATGCACATACTTCACACCCTGATCAGCCCATATACAGCCGCGTACTGTTGACCGAGCTACTTCCCGCACTTGTCGATGCCCGGGTCGCTAAAGATTCCGCTCTTTGCGAGAAACTCGCCGACACGATACAGTATATTATCGACGGCGTTGCCGATTCGCAATACGCAAACTTCTGCGATAATCTACCTGGAGACTTCCAGAACATGATAGAACTCTCGAAACTATTCCGATGTCGAGCAACCGTTGCTATGCCAGCGCGCTCGCAGCGGTCCCATCATGTGCGTCGAATGCTGGCGACTCATATGATAACAGGCAAGTACACTCACAGAGACTACGATGCGAAGCTCGCTTTACCCAAAAGCGCACAGATCATCCTACAACGCCTGAAGACAGCACCGGAGTTTGCGATCAGCGAGTCATCCGACTACCTCATACTGACTTCACTGATATCCGTGCTCGACATCGCAATCGACTCCGGCTTTTCCGACTCCTTATCCCGTGGCCACGCCGCCGAACCGTCGAAGCCTAGCAACGGATTCGCAAACCCGAACCCAGCATTGAGGGCAGAAACAGACTTCAACGCGCAGATCGATGCTTTCACGACTCAACTACGGCAGATGTCCAGCCGTATACGCGACGCTGGCACCGCCCATCTCAGGCGGACGGAGGCGAAGAGTGCCATTGACCGGCTCGTGCTGAGGCTGGAGCACTGTGTACGCACCAAGCCAAAGCCAAAGAAGAACGTCTTCGGCGGTGGGACAGGGCAGCAACGAGATTTCCTCAGCGGCTTCTTGAAGCACAGCAGTCTGAAGACAGACGATGCTACATGCAACGGGGAAGGTGGCTCGGCAATCGCGTTACTTGATAAAGTTCTCAACGAAACGAATGTCGATGCTGAAGATAGTAAAGATGTGAGTAGTGGTGAGAGCGCGGCCACTGGTGGAGCGGAATCTGGAGTGGTAACATGAGTAAAACCGCTCCGGTTGGAAAGCAAGATCAATGGCATCTTGGGAGGCATGAAGTCAAATACTGCTGGCTTGGTCCGTGCATAGTCTGACAAAGCCCAGGCAAAATCGCCTTTCCAATCAACGGAACTCTTCCGCACGTCTTCCTGCCTCCACGGCTACATCTGTTCGTCCGTTTCTTCCTGTTATCCCGAAAACTTCGCGAGGTCTGTAATGTCGCCGGGCGTTAGCTGGATGCCTTGCAACAATGTCCGGCGGATGCATCGACTTCTTTGCTGGCGTCGTTGGTTTTCACAAAACAATTTGTCAGGCGATACGTTCTACAGCCGCACTGTGCACATGGCCCATACGAGCTGTAGGCCGGGTCGGAATGACCTCGTGGTGATTTACGACCTTGCTGCAAGGGCTGGTATGTAATCGAAGCCGCAGACGTGGCTCTATTGCGGGGAATGGCAAGGTATAAGTAGAGACAGAACTTCCTCCAGCTCTTCTCGCCATCACTACCATCATCGTTCGAACACGGATACAGCATTATACTCTCCAAGAATCAACAAGGAACTGATTGCCCTACATGTCGTCCATCCGCAAAGTCGCACTCGCCGGCGCAGCAGGGAGCGTTGGTGAAGCACTGATCCCCGAACTGGTCGCTTCCGGCTTCGAAGTCACCGCTCTCATCCGCCCTGGATCGACCAGCACTCTTCCGAGTTCCGTAAAGACCGTCACCGTCGACTTCTCGGACGTCTCCGCCCTGACCGACGCTCTGACCGGTTTCGATGCCCTCATCTCAACCGTCGGCTCGCCAGGCATCCAATCGCAAACCTACATGGTGGACGCCGCCGTGGCAGCCAAAGTCAAACGCTTCATCCCTAGCGAATTCGGGAGTGATATGTCGAACGCCCGCGCTCGCAGTTTGCCGGTGTACAAGCTCAAGGTCGAGGTGGAAGAGTACATTGAGAACGCCCTGAAAGGAAGCGAGACGAGCTATACGCCCGTCTACAACTCCGCTTTCCTTGATTGGGGTATCCAGCGCAAGCTTCTTATTGACATTGAGGGCAAGAAGATGGAGATGTTCGATGGTGGTGAGAAACCGTACACGGCTGCACCGTTGAGCTTCGTTGCGAAGGGTGTTGTGGGGATCCTGCAGCACCCGGAAGAGACGGCGAATCGTGCTGTAAGGTTGCATGGAACGAGCATCACGCAGAAGAAGTTGTTGGAGATTGCGCAGAGGGTCGTTGGGAAGGACGGCTGGGAGGTGGTGGAGCGAAGCAGTGAGGAGACAGAGAAGCAGTCTTACGAGAGGCTGAAGAAGGATCCGGGGAATGTGATGGGGTGGGCTATCGGATTCCTGACGAGGTCGATTTACGGGGAGGAGTTTGGAAGTGATTTTTCCGGCAAGAATGATAATGAGTTGTTGGGGTTGAAGGAGCTGAATGAGAAGGAGGTCGAGGAGGTTGTCAAGGGGTGTGTGTAGAAGAATTTTCCGTACTTGCCTTGTCCTATGGTGGGTCATACTTGTCGATATGGCCATTGAACCTTCTGATGACAAGAAAGTTGCTCGATACTTCTATGGGACAAGCATTAAGAAGATCAACACTGTCTCAGAGCCCAGGATCCTGCCGATCTCGACCGTCAAAGTGCAGCGAGCGGCTACTGCGGTGTTCTCCTCATTGGTGGAGCGGCTAATGCGCGTAGATCGGAACGACATGGCCCGTATAAGTGGAATCGCGCGGCCAAGTGAGTGATTTCGAGGTACTTTGCCGGGCCTGCGCGACGGTGTGCCCCGGTGACGCTCGACGACAGAGGGGATGACTCCAGGGTTAAGAACATTAATCGTGTGAGATCAGTGAATGCTGATGGAAGAGAAAAAGACTGGAAGAAGAAAGAGTGGTCAAGATCTGCGGTCGCGCTTTCCCCACACTTTCACGTCCAACTCCTCCTCTGAGCCGAGACGGAGGCATGTGCGGATGGCGGTTGACAAGGCCTCGGCAGTCCTGGAAGCTGACGAGAACGGAAGAGGCATGGCTTGTGACGACATATAATAGGTTGCGATGTAGCCGGTCTTCTGTCGCGTAAGAGAATCTGTACTTCCCCCTCTCCATCTACTCTCCTTGCTCTCTATACCATTGTCTATCCAAACAACACGCATACCACAAACATGTCGGCCAGCGAAGCCAGCAAAGCCCTTACCCGGCCCATCAACCCTGACCAGATCCTCAAGGAGGTCTCGCTACATGGAGCTCTCAACGACCAGACGAAGAAGGTCCTCAATAAGGATGTTTCCGTCTTCCTAGCGGTGCTGCATCGTTCTTTCAACGAGAGGAGGAAGACCCTCCTCAACCGACGACAGATCCGCCAGGCCGAGCTCGACAAGGGCACCCAGCTCGACTTCCTGCCAGAAACAAAGCACATCCGTGAGAACGAGGCATGGAAGGGTGCACCGCCAGCTCCAGGTCTGGTGGACCGGAGAATCGAGATCACAGGACCGACAGATCGCAAGATGGTTGTTAATGCGCTCAACTCGGATGTGTGGACCTATATGGCTGATTTCGAGGGTATGTATATGAGAGCAGTGGCGCAACGTACGAGTCGCAAAGAGGGTATGTTGACGTACAGTCCAATGCAGATGCAAGCGCTCCAACCTGGGACAATATGATCAACGGTCAGCTCAACCTGTATGACGCTATCCGAGGCCAAGTCGACTTCAAGCAAGGCGAGAAGGACTACAAG
>JAABUW010003035.1_pt1 | contig 24507 bp, 26 predicted proteins | sample 5560081 | NCBI WGS metagenome assembly JAABUW01 (sample SAMN10711882, study PRJNA513363) | rock metagenome | isolation source: Antarctica rocks | place: Antarctica: Victoria Land, Knobhead sud | reverse complement strand
GCACGGGCAGTTCTGAGGGGGGACCGGCGGGGCAACCCGCCGGTCCTACCCGACTGATCCCCGGGACGGGGGTGAGTGCGGCAAGCAGCCCTGACAACGCCGGGACGGCCCAGCACTGCCAGATGGTGCGGGTCCGGCGAGCGTGACGGAAAGGAGTACGGACAGGAACCAGCTTCTACGTCCCTTAAAGGCTTGCCGGCCCCAAACCTGGCGGATATGGGCCGGTTGCGGTGCGCAATCCTGTCGGCTGCATTTTGGCTGGTGGGATAACTCCTGGGTGGTCTTGTGGATGTCTGCCGGGAGGCCACGGTGAAGTGCTGCGGGGTAGCCGTGGCGATGCCGCAGGGACACATCTGGGCTCCTCCTTCGTCGAGCGAACAGCAGTGAACACGGGGACCTTCCCGGTCTCACCCCACATCCGTGCTGCCAGCACGGATTCGGGGTTGGGTCCACCGGCGACCGATCGGGCCGGTAAGGGGCGGAGCCACCGTAGTACTCCGGGGCCGGGAGAGCCGGTCACATTGGGGAAGGGCGGCAGCGGTGACGAGAAGGGAAGGACACAGTGATGCCGAAAGATCCATCAGTCGATGCTGGCGGTGCTGATCTGGGGCGCGAACCTTGGGTCAGGGCATCGGGTATGCAGACCAAGCTTCACAGTTGTGGCGGCGGATCGTGTCGGACAGGAATTTCCGGCGCCCCGCGCCGAGTTCACACCACCCTTGCGGGGCCGGTGCCCGACGATGACCGGGGCGCTGGCCGTCGTGGACACGATGCCCGGCAACGCGTTCAGCCCCTTGACCTTGTTTTACCCGTACCCACACCCTGTTCGCGTACCTGTGGATTGTCGTCTTCCACGATAATTGGAACAGTGGGACCGCGCTAAGTGGCCGCATGGCCGCATGGCCACTGCGACGGCATCGCCGTGCAGCTGGCTGAACTGCGAAGATAACCCCAATTGGGTGGCTTGGTCGAGCGTACGCTCGCCGCGACCTGTGCCATTTAGCGTGGTCAGATGATGCCAGATAACGTAACGTTGCGATTCACACGAGATCCGTTTGTTCGACGACGGCGAGGATCTACCGCGCCCATGATGATTCCGTAGTCCGGCCAGCGGCCCAGAATCATGCCGAGATCGACGCACGTCGACGTCTGCGTTCAGGCGGGTGGCCAGCTCCGTATGACGGCATCGGCGACTTGTTGCAGATCGCTACGAGATGTGCGGCTTGCACGGTGATGCCGCTCGCCACGGTCATGAGGTGACGTGCAACGGAGCCGGCATCGGTATCTGAGGGCAAGTCGCCTTCCGCGACGGCTCGCTGGAAGCGCTCACGCAGGGCGACAACACCTTGATGGCGCCAAGCGGTCAATGCGCCGTGCGCTGCGGAGCCGGATGCAAGGGCGCCTTGTACGCCGAGGCATCCAGTTGGGTCGCCTGGACTAGTAGTCGCCCGGACAGAGCCGTTGAGGAAGGCGGTTGCCACCTCCCGAGCGGTCGCTTGTTGCAAGGCTCGCGCGCCGTACGAGGCGGGTCCTTCGGTGTAGCGCTGCAGTACCTGCTGAAACAGCTGCTCTTTGTTGCCGAATGCTGCATACATGCTCGTGCGGTTGATCTTCATGGCGCCGGTCAGGTCAGCCAGACTTGCGCCCTCGTAGCCGCGTTCCCAGAAGATCCGCATCGCGCTATCAAGGGCCTCGTCGGCGTCGAAGCCCCTCGGTCGTCCGACCCGTGCTTCGGTGTGGCTGATCACCGTTTGATCGTACTCGGTTCCGTACCGGTCGGTGCAGATGTGTTACGCTGACTTCAGTACCGAACGGTACGGACCCACACCGGAACTGGAGAACTTTGACATGGGACAGAGCGAAGAGACGCGAGTCGTTGTTGACAGGTTGCTGCGAGCCATCGCGGCAGGGGAGCCCACGCAGATCGCCGGGGTATACGCCGAGCACGTCAGTTGGCAGCTTGCTTGGCCCGAGGACGAATATGACGGCGCCGTACCGTGGATTCGTCATCGATCGACTCGTGCCGACGTCGAAGACCATTACCGCACGGTCGCCGAATTTACGGTGCCCGAAGAGTCGGACGCCGAGATAACAGCCGTCCTTGTGGACGGCCCCGACGCCGCCGTCGTCGGCTCGCTGGGTCAGAAGCTGCGCGCAACAGGGGTCAGCTACCGAGTCCCGTTCATCCTCAATCTCACCGTCTCCGACGGACTGATCACGAAACACAACATCGTGGAGGACAACCTCACGATCAAGCGCGCGTTCGAATCCGTCGGATAGCGAGGGCTTCCTTTGTTCACCACGAGAACGTCGGACCCTCGAACGACGCGCGCGCAGGTCATCGATGCCTTCGGTGGCCCGGAGCACTTCCGGTCCGCGGAGGTGCCACTTGCCGCGCCCGGGACCGGCGAGGTTCAAATACGGGTAGCCGCCGCGGCGGTCAACCCAGTGGACCTTTCGACGCGTGCCGGGATCATCATCGCCGACGACGCGGCGCGCTTGCCGATGGTGATCGGCTGGGATGCGGCGGGTACCGTCGAGGCGGTCGGAGCTGGTGTCGCGAACTGGCGGATCGGCGATCGCGTCGCCGCGATGACCGTCCAGCCCGGCGATCAGAACGGTGCCTACACCGAGCACGTCAACCTGGCGGCGGACCTAGTCGGCGGAGCAGCCGCCCAGGCAGCCCTGGCGTCAGTCCGAGACGCGGGCGCCTACATCACTTCAGTTCCGCCCTTTCAAGACGGAACTGGCCCGTTCACTCCGGAGCGCGACATCCGCTTCAACATCCAGAACGTGCACCCGGATACCACGGTTCTAACGCGCCTGCTAGTAGCCGTAGCACAAGGCGAGCTGACCACCAGCATCGAGCGCACCTACCCGCTGGCGCAGGCCGAGGACGCGCACCGCCGGCAGGCTCAAGGCGGCCTGCGCGGCAAGCTCATTCTGCTTCCCTAACCGCCAACCGCCGCGCCCTGAAGTCCCAGGCGGCGGGGCGAACAACCAAGAGCCTCGTTGGCACCGCTGACCAGAGACGCCGTAACCGATGTCGATGCCCGCGAGCCGTGTCACGGCCGACCCCCGCCACAATCCCAGTCACTGTCGACCACCAGATGTCAGGAGATCCACCTCATGGGACAACTCGATAACAAGACCGCCGTCGTCCCAGGTAGCACCTCCCGTCGCGCCCCGTCACGACGATACAAACTCTTCACCCTTGGCGGCCAGCGCCCGACCGTGTCGTACTCTTGGCGATCTTGTCGGCTCTGGCGATTTCCCCCGATCAGGTTCCAGAGCCCGCCTCTGGCTTGATGCACCTGGTCATCGATTTCTGGGTGACCACCCACCACACTTGCTCGCCGTGGTCGGTACCTCGGTCCCCTTGACACGTCACAAGGCCCCCATTCTCACCGGTGCGGAGCGTTGATTAATCAGGATTCGAGGGCACGGTGGTTGGACGAGCGGACTTTGCGCCGGGGCGGCTGGAGCAGAGCGATGGTGGTCTGCTCCACGAGCCACTTTTCGGCGTCTTCGGGTGCCCAGCCGAGCTGGTCGACCAGGTGCAGGTAGCTGTCCGGGCGAAAATAAAACTGCAGGATGTCGGTCGCGCGCTCGGTGGTGATCTCGGACCGGAGCTCTCGCATGCCGCGCAGATGCTCGGCCACCAGGGACAGGTTGTGACGGATCCTGGCACTCGTGTGTTCCACCGCGGACGCAGCCACTTCGTCCTGTCTCGCGGCGTCGGTGACGAGATGGATGACGTCGCGCAACTGCTCGCAGAGCTGACGCACCGTGGCACCAAGCAGTCCGACCACGGCCGAGCCCGATTGCATCGTCTCCATTCTCGCCAAACTGTCATCGACCTCTGCCGCCTCGGCCCACGGCCTGATGACGGTGTTCAGCAGCCCCCGTTTGCCGCCGGCGACCGCGTAGACCGTCTTGGGCGCGACCCGCGCGTCCTCAGCGATCTGATCGATGGTGGTGGCGACGTAGCCCTGCTCGGCGAAGCGGCGGCGCGCGGCATCCACGATGGATTGCCGAGTGATCTCGGCGTACTCGGCCCGTCGCGACACGGGGGGAGCCTAGCAATTCCCGCCACCGGCGCGGCACCGATTGCACGAGTGGTAACCTCAAGTGAGTGTTACTAACTTGGAAGGAAGTGTGGGTATGGGCAGCGTCTCGCCAGGCCATTTTGTCTTTGTCCACGGTGCATGGCACGACTCGTCACAATGGGACGCCGTCCGCCGCGAACTGACTGATTCGCCGACCTCGACCGTTGACCTGCGATCGACCGGTCAGGACCCCGCCCGACTCGGCGACCTTTACGCCGATGCCGATGCGGTGCGAATACACGTCAAGCGGGTACGGGAGGCGGACCCTGCCGCGCAGATCACCGTCGTGGCTCACTCCTATGCAGGAATACCCGTCGCGCAGGGCCTGTGCCCGGACGGGTCTCAGGTGTTGGCTGATCGCCTCGTCTTCCTCGGAGCGTTCCTGCTCGACGTCGGGGAGTCGCTGTGGTCAGCCGTGGGAGCGGTTGCACCCGACTGGTGGGCTATCGAGCCCGAACGTGACCTCGTCGATCCCGTTGACCCCGTCAGGCACTTCTACGGTGACTTACCCGCCGAGCGGGCCCTGCCGGCAACCGCGCGACTGCGTCATCAGCGGTTGTCTTCCTTCACCCAAGAGTTGACCCGCGCCTCCTGGCGCGACGTGCCAACGGACTACATCGTGCTGGACCAAGACTGCGCGATCCCGCCGGTCGTGCAACAGGCGATGGCAGCCCGAGCATCACGCGTGCATCATCTGGAAACGTCGCATTCACCGTTCCTGAGCAAACCCGCCGAACTCGCTGAGTTACTACGCTCACACCAACCTTGACGACCCTGGTCGGGACTGTCGGTTCAACGGTGGATCTGGGTCTGGTCTGACCGAGAGGTAGAAGATCATGACTGACACGATTGAAGCTGTGACGGCTGATGAGGTGGTGGACCAGCGGCAGCTGGCGGAGCAACTGTTGGCCCAGGCGAAGGCGCAGGGTGTGGATCTGGTCGGCCTGGGAGGGCTGTTGAACCAGATCACCAAACGCGTGCTTGAGACTGCTCTGGAGGCGGAGATCGGGCCGGAACGGAGAGAATTCCCGCAACGGCGTCCGGACCAAGACGGTGTTGACGGAGACCGGTCCTGTGCAGATCGACGTGCCCATGGACACCGACGCCTCGTTCGATCCGCAGATCATCCGCAAGCGGCAACGCCGGCTCACGGGGTCGATCAGATCGTGTTGTCGCTGACTGCAAGAGGTTTGACCACCGGCGAGATCTCCGCGCACTTCGCCGAAGTGTACGGGGCGTCGATCTCCAGGGACACGATCTCCAAGATCACCGACAAGGTGGTGGAAGAGATGACGGAGTGGTTCAACCGGCCATGGACCGGGTCTATCCGGTGATCTTCATCGACGCGATCGTGGTGAAGGTCCGCGATGGTCAGGTCCGGAACAAGCCGATGTATGTGGTCATCGGCGTCACCGTCAACGGTGAGCGGGACATCCTGGGCATCTAGTAGGCTGGCGACGGCGGTGAAGGCGCCAAGTTCTGGCTCGGCGTGCTGACGGAGGTGAAGAACCGCGGCGTCGCCGACGTCTGCATCGCCGTCTGCGACGGCTTGAAAGGTCTGCCGGATGCGATCAACACCGTGTGGGCGTTGGCCACGGTGCAGCAGTGCATTATCCACCTGATCCGCAATGTGCGCCATGAGGCGCCTGTTTTACCGATCGGAGGTAAAAGACCTGCGGCGTTGGGCCGTCGCAGCGCGAACCTCGGCCGCGAGCGAATCGTCGGCGCAGCTTACGCTCACCCCGATCACGGTGGTACCTGATATGTGGCGGCTCACGCCGCTGGCGAGCCCGGCCAGGGTGCCGCCGGTCCCGGCCGCGGTGACGATCGCCGTCGGCCGGATGCCACGCTCGGCGCACTGCTCGTGCAGTTCACGGACGGCCTCCTCGTAACCGCGGATACCGACGCTGTTAGTTCCCCCAGGGGTGTGAATCGCCAAATTAAGTGGCCGACTTTCGCCACTTGGGTTCCAGCGGTCGTCGCAACACCTGACCTTTCAGGAGTTGCGATGTCGGTACCGAAGAAGCGTCCCCAGCCCGGGCCCGGCGCGCCGTTGACGGCCGAGCGGGAGCAATACCGTCGGCTGATGGCCCAGGGACTGAACAACCATCAGGCGTGTCTACTCATCGGCGTGCACCCCACTACCGGGATTCGGTGGAGCAAGGGCCGCAACATGGTCGACCACACAGGCAAGGCCCGCTACTACCCACCGATCCACGCCGAGCCCGTCGCGATCTCTGCGCGGTATCTGTCGGAGGAGGAACGGATCCTGATCGGTGACCTGCTCGCAGCCGGCCACAGCCAACGGTCGGTTGCTGTCCAGCTGGGCCGGACTCCCTCGACGATCAGCCGGGAGATCCGCCGCAACATCAGCGGCGCCGGGAACTACCGGCCGTTCGGCGCGCACCGCAAAGCCCTCGCCCGACGACCCCGGCCCAGATCGGGCAAACTGGCCCACGACAACGACTTGCGGGACTTCGTGCAGTCCAGGTTGGAGCAGCGGTGGAGCCCGCAGCAGATCTGCCACGCACTGCCGATCGAGTTCCCCGGCCAGACCGAGAGGCACCTGGCGCAGAAAGGCATCTATCAAGCCCTGTACGTGCTCCGGACGCGGTGAACTTCGACGAGAACTGGCCCGGGGGCGCCTGCGGACCGGGCGGGCCAGGCGCAAACCGCACCGCCGCGGTGACGCCCGCCGGCAGGGCTGCATTGTCGATCCATCCGTGATGATCAGCGAGCGTCCCGCCCAGGCCGACGACCGAGCGGTCCCCGGCCATTGAGGGGGATTGTGCGACACGAGGTCGCACGAGTGGAGTGAACTCACCTTGAGGAGGTCTGGTGATGAGGTGAAAGTTCCGGGTCTGTGTCCGTATGGCCCGTCCCCGCTTCGACGTGCGTCGCTGGTAACGGCGGGGTGCGAAGCTCAGAGTTCATGCCCGAGGGTTCTCGTTCCATCCGGGAGCCACAGGCTAGGGGAAGACCGGACGGGTGAACGCAAGTGAACCCCCGATGATGCCTCGTGATCCCAAGCCCCGCCGATGCGATGGTGCAGTGGGGTGCAGGGCTGGCCGCCCAGAATCGGCAGGCGCTGACTGGTAGAGGTCACTGCGGTCAGGTGGACACCGCCGCCTCGGGGTCAAGGGGGCACCCACCCCGGTCGTATCTCGCTCGTGTGGAACGTGGAAACCCTGTTGGGGTCCAGGCTGGTGCCCGGTCGGCTGACCGTGAGGAAGGCGTAATTCCCCAGCGGGACAGGACGGCCCGAGAAGCGAATGCCGGCGGCCGAAAGGCAGCAGGAAACCGGGATGATTTGGCGGCTCCTTCCGCCGCTGTCGCGGATAACTGGCCGGATACGGCGTATGCCGAACCCGAAAGGGTGCTGACGTGGGCCGGGTGAGCCGGTGGAGAAGGAACTGCAATGTGGACCTCGGAACCGAAGGGCAAGTTGGACGTGATGGCGGCGATGACGCGCAGTGCCGGGCAACCGGTCGGTGGCGTCGTCGGCATCACGAACGGACCGCAGGACGTCGATGTGGACTGGCTGTCGATCAACTGGCGGCAGGTCACGGATGACGTACGGCGTTTACGGCAGAGGATCTTCGCAGCGACGCAGGCAGGGGACCTGAAAAAGGGTCCGCAGCCCGCGCACGCCAGGGGCTACCCGACTCATCACCGGGGAGGGCAACCGATCCGCGATCGGCACCCTGGTCGAACGCTCCACCCGGTACGTCATGCTGCTCCACCTGCCGATCGATCACACCGCCGAGGCCGTCCGCGATGCCTCACCAAGACAGTGCTCACGTTACCGGCGCACCTGCGGCGTTCGTTGACCTGGGACCAGGGTAAAGAGATGTCCCAGCACAGATTGTTCACGATCGCGACCGTACTTCCGACCTGCGGGTTTACACCCCCGACGACCTCATGGCCGCCGCTGTGCAGCTCAATAGCCGGCCCCGGAAAACGCTTGATTGGGATACGCCGGCACAACGCCTGGATATGCTCCTAAATATAAGCGAATAACCGCCGTGTTGCGACGACAGCTAGAAACCGCCTGGCGAAAGTAGGCCAAAATAATTCGGCGATTCACACCACTGGACCGTGGGTGGATCAGCCCGGGGAGCAACTGCCAGGGCTGGGCGCGGCCCACGCGCCGTCAACCTGCAGATGTAATGCAAACGATCTGTACCCGCCCTGCGGGGCCAGGATCTGACGCTTTCTGTCCAACCCGGAAGGTCACAAGTCACCGCAGACGGCGGCCGCCGGTGTGTTGCGGTGCGCGCGTCAGTTGTCGGCGCCGCTGGCGGTGAGGTACTGCGTCATCACGGGGGCGGGTATCGGGCCGGCGTTGGCGATCGGGATCTGGTGGTCGCGCGCCCATGCCCTCACTTCCGCGGGCTTGGGCGGTTCGGGTTGACGCCGTCTGTTGCGTTTGGCTGGCTTTTCTGGGTGCGGAGGTCGTGATTTCTCGGGTCGTTGTTGCGCTGTGGTGGTGCCAGCCGCCCTGAAGAACGCGGCGGCAGCTGCAACGGCCGGGGACTGAGTGGCCGCGAGGTAGGCAGCGCCCAGTGGCGCACCAAGGCCCGCCATCTGCGCGGACGTGGCCAGTCCAGCGTTCAACGCCGCTGCTGCTCCGACGGGGCCTATCGCTGCCGCACCATCAGCGAGCAGTCCAGCGGCCGTTCCCATCCCGAACAGGCTGGTCCTGGCGGCCGCCGACGAATCCAGGATCTCGGCGTAGTGATCCGCCGCCGAGACGCCCGCAGTTACCCCGAGCCCCAGCGCTTTGAACCGATCTGCGGCCGACGAGGGGTCCTGGGCGGCCAGAAGACCGGCCCCGAGTAGACCGAAATCGGAGTTCGATCTCAACTTCATCAGGGCGTTGCTGACGGAACCTTGGGAGCCGGCTATCCCCAATATCGCCGACGACAACGCACCCACGCTTGTTCCCGCGGCCGGGCCGACACCTGTGAGACCGAGCGCGGTCGCCATGGCAACGTTGGTTTGCCTCGGTGAAGCGGCGTCGTAGGCCAGGGCTGTGGCCCAGGCCGAGCGGGCTTGTCTGTCGAATGCTGCCCACTCGGCGAAGGCCGGGTCGTCGGGCGGCGCTTCTAGCTGCTCGGTCTCCAATGTGAATGTTTGTAGGCTGAAATCGGTTGTGACATAACCAGTTGCGGTCAGCGTCTTCGTGATGGGTTCGCAGTACTGTCCGTCGCGGGTGAACGCCACTTCGCAGTTGAGGTTTGCTGCGTATTCGACGGTGATCTCACGAGCGTCAGCGAGTCCGGGGACGGTCGTTTGCTTGATCTCGTCGGCGACGGTGACCGCGGTGATCGTGCAGTTCTCGGCGTCGACGGGCATCGCGACCTGGCGTGCCGTGATCGTCTGGCCGATCATCTGTGGAAAGGCCACGTCGCGCAGGTGGCGCTCAATTCCTTGGCTGACGGCAACGCCGAGGACAGCGACGACGTTGCCTTCGAGGTGTTGCTCCGCCGTGATGCGGTCGACGACCGCTTGTGCGCTGTCGAGGATGACGGTGCGCCGTTCGGCTCCGGCGGTGACCAGGTCGTCCCACATGCCCTGCGGCATCGGTGGGCCCTTCTTGCGGCCGCCGAAGTCGGCATCTTTCGTGACGAAGACGATTTGGTCGTCTGGGTTGTCTCTGGCCAGTTCGATGGTGGTCAACCAGTTCAAGGTGTCGCGGTAGCCGTCACCTGTGCCCGGTTTGCAGGGTGGCACTCTGTTGGCGGCGCGGGCTATGAGCGTGAGGTGGTCGACTGTCGGCGGGTCGGCGATTTCGAATCCGTGGGCGTGGGTGTTCTGCTCGAGCTGCGGCCGGTAGCTTTCCGCGGCGGTCCTGACTGCTGCGAGCCAGGCGGCGGCCACGTCTGCGGCGTCGACCTTCAGTTTGCCGAGTTCACCGCTGGCGGGCCACGCCAGCTCGCCGAGGTCCCGCCTGTACTGGGCGTCGACTTCGATGATGACGGCGGCGGGGACGACGACCCGGACTCCCCACTGGGATGACGCTGACAGGACGCGCCACTCAGGGCGGGTCAGGAAGTAGTCAGCGACCAGCACGTTGCTGTCCAAAACGACGATCACGGGACCACCATCGCATCCGGATTGGGCATTGAGGTTCAGGCCGGAATCAGAACTCGGGAGATCGATCAGCGGTGGCACGGTCCGACGGCGCCGCCTGCTGCCTCCACAGGTCGACGATGTCGGCTCGGTAGCTGTCTGGGCCGGTGCGGTACTGATGGCCGGCGGTGAGTCCGTCGGCGTAGGTCCGGAGTTGTGCGACGTCGTCCCACCGGAGGCCGGCGGTGAACCCGGCCGCTTCGAGTCCGGGCCCGTCGATCACGTAGCCGGCGTGGAGGAGCTTCCGGAGTGCGTCGATGACAAGGTTCTTGCCGTAGCCGTGGGTGATTCCCTCGCTGGGGTTGCTCGAGCCGGCCACGGCGACGATGCCTCGGGCGACGACCGGATCCACGGCGGCCCTGGCCTCGGTCGCTTCGAGATTGCGCCAGTCCTGCGCTGCGAGCCAGCCTTCGAATGTCCGGTTGGTCGACCACAGAATGACGAAGGCTTGATCGGCGGTCAGCGTGGACAGCGTCATCTGTTTTATCTGGTGGGGCGTGGGGTGAATGAAAAGAGACGAAGGTCGTGGTGCCGCGACGAAGTTGAGGCCGCGCGTCTGAAGCGGAGGGAGCACTTCGGAATCTGCGTCGCCAGTCTTCCGGTCGGGCGGGATGATCTGCACGTCTCCCGGGGTCAGGAAGCCGGCGATCAAATCGCTGGCTGGCTCGATACCGACGGCCTGTGCCCAGCTGATTCTGGTGATGTGTGCCCACTGGGTCGTCATACCGGTGATGTTGGCACGGGTCACCGACAGTCCTCGCCAGCATTCTGTCCAACACGCACCTCGGTTTTGCGTGTGACAGCCGTTGCTGCAGCTCGAACCCTAGGGTCGCCCGTCAAGGTCGCGACTGTCCTGCGCTTGGAGCCGCGTGGGATCGGCCTGCACTGGGCTGCGCAGTGCGCGGTAGACTTGACAGACTTGACGATGAGGGGTTGATGTGACTACTACGAAGAAGACCGCACGCAACTCGAAGAGCACGGCTGCCCCCGGCTTCCGAGCCAAGGTGAACCCGGCGTTGCTCCGCAAGGGCGAAAGGGTGGAGCATGCACCGGGCTCGACGACAGTTCGTGATGACGACGGGTCGCTGCACACCTTTTACCCGATCAAGGCCGCCCCAGCAGCGACGATCGGCATGAAGGGTCGTACGGGTCGGCCCATCGATCGGGCCGCGCAGCGTCGGGATGGCTGGGTCCTGCGTGTAGCCGCCGAGTTGCAGAGCTACCTGACCGACAGGGTGAAGGTCGATCCTGGGTTGGTAGAGGAAGACCCTGCTGCGGTCGCGGAGTTGATGGTTGGCGGTCTACCAGTCAGGCACGCTCTGGACGACATCGTAGGGCCGTTCTATGACACAGCTGGCTTGACGAAATGGCTTGGTGTGACCCGGCAGGCGCTGGATGCGAGGGTGACCCGCGGGTCGCTGTTGATGTGCCCTCTGGCCGACGGGTCCCGGGCGTATCCGGCCTGGCAGTTCCGACGTGATGGCACCACCGTGCCGCACCTGCCCGAAGTGATTCCTGTCCTGCGGGCCGGAGCGCAGAGCCCGTGGACAGTTGGTATCTGGCTGCGCACGCCGTTGCCCGAATTCGGAGGGGAAGACGCCGTTTCATGGCTGGATACCGGTCGCGACGCTGGGCTGGTGATGGCTGCGGCCCGCGAGGACGCTGCTCGGTGGGCGCATTGAGCTCAGTGCCCTCGAAACCGCCGGGACGACAGAGGGTTGCGCTCAAGAAGCCGAAGCCGGCGCAGGTATCCGGCTTTCCCCGGACGAGGTTGACGTCTCGCCGGTCGTTGTACCGAGCCCATCGCGAGTGGGGTCCGTGGTGGTTCGCATCCGACGGCGGAGGACGGTTCGACCTGAGCCCACCGCTTGGCACTTGCTATCTCGCTACCTCGCCGGCCGATGCGCTCCGGGAAGCGCTGGGTCGACTTGTCGACAGTGGTGTGGTGGTCGATGAGGAGCTGGCCAACCGGTTCGTGTCCAATCTGCATGTTCCAGCGACTCAGGTTGCGGATACGACCGACCCGGACGCGGCGAATCACGGTGTGACCAAGGAGATCTCGACCATCACGCCGTACCGGCTCCCCCAGCTGTGGGCGCAGGCTTGGGCAGATGACGGATGTGGTGGTGTCCGGTACCTTGGGCGGTTCAGCACCGACCCGAAAGGTCGCTGTTACGCCTTGTTCGGCCCGGCGGGTGTCGGCAGCTGGTCGGAGGATCCGTCGCCGGTCCTGGCAATCGACGTGGCTGTGGCCGCTGGAATGGAAGTCGTATCTCGCCCGGCGCCGCGGCGAGTCACGTTCATCTCGCCACCTGGGCCATAGTCAATCATCAGGTCAAGTGATCGGATTCGCGTAGCACGTACAGGATCGCTGACGCCGTGCGGATGAACAGATAGTCGACGGCCTTGGGGTCGAGTGGCTCTTGGCCGACCTCAGGGTGGCGGATGTGCATGCTGTTTCCGATGGCGGTCAGCTGGCGGAATTCCTGGTCGAGGTGCTCTCTCCAACGCTGGTGGTCGGCCAGCGGCGCGACCTGGTCGAGCAACGCCTTGGCCAGCGTTGCCTTGTTGACGGACTGTCCGGGCGGTGTGTCGATGGTTTTGAGGCGTTCGAAGGCGTCGAAGATCTTGTCCAGGGCGAGTTTTCGGGCCGCTTGCCTAGCGGATGGAAGAGGTCCATGGCATCTGCGACGAGTCGGTCGAGGGTCGAGTCGCCGGTACGCGGTTGTGTCGGGCCATCTGCAGTTGATGCTGGAGATCACCGAACGGGCATTAGCGGTAGGGCCCGCGCACCTGCTCGCCACCGTGCAGCGGTTACGGGCCGCGGGTTGGCGGATCGCCCTGGACGACGTGGGCGCGGACGACCTGTCGCTAGCGTTCATGCCGTTGTTGCAGCCGGATGTCATCAAGCTCGACATGGCATTGGTCCAGCGTCGCCCGGGCCGCAAGGTGGCCGAGATCATGAACGCGGTCAATTCCTATGCCGAGCGCACCGGCTCGGTGATTTTGGCCGAGGGGATCGAAGACGCCGATCACCTCGTCAAGGCCCGCGCGCTGGGCGCCACCCTGGGTCAGGGCTGGTGGTTCGGCCGCCCTGCCGAAGGCCCGGTGTCCGGCCGGCCCTCAAGTGCGCTGCGCCTGCCGCCCCGACAGCCGGTCCCGGTCCAGGTGTCGCCCTTCCAATTCCTGCCGGAGTCGGTGACGTTGCGGCACACCACGAAAGCGTTGCTGATCGAGGTCAGCAAGCACCTGGAGCGGGAGGCGAGGCGCCTGGGCGGAACCTGCCTCGTGGTCTCCACCTTCCAACATGCCACCAATTTCACGCCGTCGACAGCTCGCCGCTATCAGGATCTCGCCGCGAACATCGGGTTCGTCGCCGCGATCGGGGCCGGGCTCAATGTCGAGCCCGTTCCCGGCGTCCGCGGCGCCGACCTCGAACCCGGGGACCCGGTCCGCATGGAGTGGGACATCGCCGTCCTGGCTCCACACTTCGCCGCCGTGCTCATCGCCCGCGACCTCGCTCCCGCAGGCGACGACGGCGGCGACGAAGATCAAGACCGATTCTTCGAATTCGCGCTGACCTACGACCGCAACGTCGTGGAAGCTGCGGCCCGAACGCTGATGTCCCGCGTCCTGCCGAACCCGGTCGACGGGTCGAACTCGCCGTCCGGAACGGTGGACACCGGGGAACTCGGCGGAGCGGCCGACGACGGGCCCAGGTCCACCGACAACCCTGCTGACCAGAGCGACGCCGCCGACCGCGATCCGGTCGCCGATCTTCTCGACCGGCAACGGCTCGTGGCACTGGCGGAAGCTCCCCTGCTGGACGCGAGAATGAACAACACCGGCGCGGCGATCCTCCACCTACATCTGGACAATCTCCGCGTCGCCGACGCTCGGCTGAGCGAGGCGGTCCTGAAGGCCGCCGCAGACCGGCTGCAGCGCCGGATACGACGCCGCGACCTGATGGGCCGCCACCACGACAACATCATCATCGTTCTGCCGGCCTCGACCAGAGAAACGCACTGTGCGAAGCAGAGCAGATCGCCGCTTCACTGGCCGCCGAGTACTCCAAGCTGACCGCTCAGGACGGGACCGGTTCCCTGACTGTCACCATCGGTATCAGTACCTTCCCGGCCGACGGTCACGACGCCGGCCAGCTGGTCGACGTGGCCCAACGCCGTTCCCGCCAAGGACTGCCGCTCCGCGCTTGACCTGCCTGATCCATGGATCGGACCGTCGTCAGGACGGTGGCGCGGTCAGCGCCCGCACCGTCTTGCAACTCATCGGAGCGGCAACTTGACGTAATAAAACATCGCTTTGCGCCCGATAACTTAGGCTGTTTGAGCGTGCGGACGCAGAGCGGCGCGTTAATCGAGGGCTTCGGGTCGATGCAGGGAACGCCCGGCAGGAGCAAGCATCTGCCGCACAGGCTCCGGCGACGGTGTTGACTGATTTGATCGAGGTCATAACTTTACGGACGCCGACTTTGCGGATCTCGTCGGCACACCTCAGCTCCCGGAACGGCTTACTCCGGCTCCTGCTGACCCGTCGTGACACGTCCGGGCCCGTTCACGTCGGGGACTTTTCGCGGTCTGAACTGGGCCAATAACACGCCGACCAGGCACATGGCACCACCCACCAGCGTACCGCTGGTGGGTACCTCACCCAGGAAGAGGGCGGACAGCCCGACCGTGCACACAGGGATCAGATAGGTCAATACACCAAGTCGGCTGGCGCTGATTTGCCGCAGTACGTACGCCCACGTGAGGTAGGCAATGGCCGTCGGAACGGCGCCGATGTAAAGACCTAGCAGCAGGTGTTTGGCGGCGACAGAGGCCAGGTCATGGGCCAGCCTTCCAGCCCAGGGAAGACAGACCACCGTACCTGCCACGCACGACAGAAAGGTCACCTGCAGCGGAGTGACTCGTTGCAACACCGGCTCCTGAATCAAAACACCGGCTGCATAGACAACAGCGGCGGCCACACACCACAACACGCCGACCGGAGAACCAGCCGAACCTGACGAACTGGTCAGGCCGACCACTGCGGCGCCGCCGAAGGCCACGATCAGACCAACGATCAGTGGGGCCGGGAAACCTTCACGGAGCACCCAGCCGCCGACCACTGCGATCAGAACCGGCGCCACATTGATGATCATCGACGCTGTTCCCGCATCGACTGATCGTTCACCGATATTCACCGCGATGCCGTAGGCACCGAACCACAGCGCACCGGAGAGTAGGACCGGTCCCACATCGGGCCGGGCCGGTCGAGGTTCGCGTCGCAGCAAAACAATAATTCCGAGCAGCACAGACCCGACTGCGAAACGCAATAGGGCCAGCGCCCCAGGATCGAAGGCGTCACCGACAGCCCGGATGGCTACATACGTCGAGGCCCACAACACCATCGTCAGCGCAGCAGCGCCGACAACGCGCATGCCCATCACTGGTGAGATCGGGCTGAACATCTCCAAACTCTAACGGGGCTTCGCCCCAGCCCGACGAGGCGTGACGGGAGTGTCAGGACGACGGTGTAAATGATCTTGGTCCCTGGACACGCCGAGCTCAGCTTGGCGGGAAGGAACCATGATGACCGAGATCGTCGAAGCCATGCCGAACCTGAACGGGATGGATCAGCAGCAGTTCGCGCAGGCTCTGGTCGCGCAGGCCAGATCCGAGGGTGTGGAGTTGATCGGGCCGGGTGGTCTGTTGACCGGGCTGACCAAGTCGGTGTTGGAGACCGCGCTCGAGGCGGAGATCACCGAGCACTTGGGCTACGACCAGTACGACCCGGCCGGCCGGGACGGCGGGAACTCCCGCAACGGCACCCGCACCAAGACGCTGTTCACCGAGATCGGGCCGGTGGAGATCGAGGTGCCCCGGGACCGGGACGGCACGTTCGAGCCGGCAATCGTGAAGAAACGGCAGCGACGGCTGTCCGGCGTCGATCAGATCATTCTGTCGCTGTCGGCCAGGGGCCTGACCACCGGCGAAATCTCGGCGCACTTCGCCGATGTCTACGGCGCCACGGTCTCCAAGGACACCATCTCAAGGATCACCGACAAGGTGCTGGAGGAGATGGCTGATTGGCGCGGCCGGCCGCTCGACCGCGTCTACCCGGTCATCTTCATCGACGCCATCGTGGTGAAAGTCAGGGACGGGCAGGTCACCAACCGGCCCGTCTACGTGGCGATCGGCGTGTCCTGCAACGGTGAGCGGGACATCCTCGGCTTGTGGGCCGGCGACGGCGGTGAAGGCGCCAAGTTCTGGCTCGGCGTGCTCACCGAGATCAAGAACCGCGGCGTGGAGGACGTCTGCATCGTCGTGTGCGACGGACTCAAAGGCCTGCCCGATTCGATCACTACCTGCTGGCCGCTGGCCACGGTCCAAGCCTGTGTGATCCATCTGCTGCGCAACACTTTCCGCTTCGCCAGCCGCAAGTACTGGGACGCCATGGCCAAGGATCTGCGGCCGGTCTACACCGCAGCGAACGAGGCCGCAGCCCTCGCCCGGTTCCAGGAGTTCGACGACCAGTGGGGTCAGCGTTACCCGGCGATCACCCGCATGTGGCGGTCCGCCTGGACCGAGTTCGTCCATTCCTGGACTACGACGTGGAGGTCAGACGCGTCATCTGCACCACCAACGCCATCGAGAGCCTCAACGCTCGCTACCGCCGGGCGATCCGCGCACGAGGACACTTCCCAACCGAGCAGGCGGGCCCACGATCGGTAAATCGTCGCCTTGCTGTTGCCGCTGTGGGTGTCCAGTCCGTCGACGATGAATCCGAAGAAGCCGTCTTGTTCGACCAGGTCGCGCGCGGTGGTCAGAACCGACACACGCACCCGCTCCGATCGGGCGTGCGCGGCCCGCCCTCCGGGGTGCCCCGGGATCGCATCTACGTCGACAAGAAGTCGGGGGCCACCACCGACCGCTCCGGCCCACGGGCGGCCCTGATTTCACCCAGCCTTGACATCCAAGGGAGCATCGAACATGCACGGCCCGGCCGCATCTCGTGCCCGATCCCTGGGCTTGAACGCAGCCTCGGGGCGGGGCTGCTCAACCGCGGACCTCAAGCGGGCAGGCGGGGCGGTAATGCGGACTGCCTACTGGTCGACGAATCGGATCAGATCTGATTCTCACCCCCGTCGACGTAGAGGTTGGCGCCCAGGATGAAGGTGCTCTGCGGGGAGGCGAGGAAGACGACGGCGGCGGCGATCTCTTCCGGGCGGCCCATTCGGCCGAGTGGGACCGCTGCGGCGAGGTTCGCTTTGGCTGCGGTGGCGTTCTCCGGCCCGACGAGGCCGTCGATCCCGGGGGTGTCGGTCGAGCCCGGGGAGACGACGTTTACCCGGATGCCGCGGCCCTTGAGCTCGTTGGCCCAGGTGCGCGCGTAGGACCGGACGGCTGCCTTGGACGCGGCGTAGGCGCCGAACGCTTCCGGGCCGTGGTCGGCGGCGGAGGAGCCGTTGAGCACCACCGAGGCGCCGTCGTTGAGCAGCGACAGCGCCTTCTGCACGGTGAACAAGGTTCCTCGGACGTTGACCCCGAAGGTGTGGTCGAAATGTTCTTCGGTGGTCTGCTCCAGCGTCACGAACGAGGCGGTCGCCGCGTTGGCGAACAGCACGTCCAGCCCGCGCCCCCGGGCGCGTACCGCGTCGTAGAGCCGGTCCAGGTCGGCGAGGTTCGAGATGTCGCCCGTCACCGCGGTGGCCTGCGTAGAGCCGATGGTTTCTACGGCCGCGTCGAGCTCGGCCGCGCGCCGGCCGGTGATGAAGACGTGGGCGCCCTCTGTGGCCAGCGCTACGGCGGTGGCCAGGCCGATTCCGGTGCCGCCCCCGGTGACGACTGCGGTCTTACCCTCAAGCTGTGCCATGTTGACCTCTCCCTGTTATGTATCGATTGGTACGGTTTACCAAGTTAGCACTCGGTAGCGACGTCTGTGACGCGGTGCACGGGCCGGGTGGCCGCAGGGGTGCGTCGCGTCGACCCCGACCGACTGCACCTCAGGAGCTGCTGGGTGGCGACGAGGGTACCGATCGATGCAGAACGTACGATAGGCGAAATGGAGAGCCGTCAAAAGGCGCCGATCGGCCGGCCGAGGGCTTTTGACGCCGACGAGGCGCTCGAGCGCGCCATGCGGGTCTTCTGGGCGCAGGGCTACGAGGGCGCCAGTCTCACCGACCTCACCGCCGCGATGGGCATCACCCGGACCAGCATGTACGCGGCTTTCGGCAACAAGGAAGACCTCTTCCACAAGGCGTTGGAGCTCTACACCGAAGGCCCCGCCTCCTACGCCGCCCGGGCCGTGCGGGAGCCGACCGCCCGGCAGGTGGCCACCGCGTTCCTCGACGGTTCCGTCCGGGCCACCACCGAGCCCGGCTTTCCCGTCGGGTGCCTCGGTGTGCACGGATCCCTTGCCACCGGCGCCCACGGACGCGAGGCCCGCGACACCCTGATCGCGTGGCGCGGCCGCGGCGCTTCCGGCCTCCGCGATCGGTTCCAGCGTGCTGTCGACGACGGGGATCTGCCCCCGGGCACCGACCCCGATCTGCTGGCGCGGTACGTCATGACCGTGTCGAACGGCATCGCCGTCCAGGCGGCCGGCGGAGCCACCCGCGACGAGCTGCAGCAGGTGGCCGACGTAGCTCTGCGAGCTTGGCCACCCGCCCGAGGGCGCAGCGAAACGGATTGACCGGCGACGTGCGGGCGCCGAGTACTCGGCGGAGGCGGACGGACGGTTGACGGCATGGCCCGCTAAGGCATGACAGGCGCAGATCTGCTATGTTCGGTTTCCGTATCGACCGGTACGGAACCTCTATCGAGAGTGTGATCATGGATCAGTCCGAGCAAACCCGAACTGTCGTAATGGACCTGCTCCAGCGCGTCGCGGCGGGCGATCCCGCCAAGATCGCGGAGCTATACGCCGAGAACGTCACCTGGAAGCTCGGCTGGCCCGAAGAGGAGATCGGTGGGTCCGTGCCCTGGATCCGTCGGCGCTCCACGCGCGCCGACGTCGAGGACCATTACCGCACTCTTAGCGAGCTTCACGTTCTCGGTGAGACGACCGCCGAGGTCGCGGCCGTCCTCGTGGACGGGCCGGACGCCGCGGTAGTCGGCGAGCTGGGCCAGACGCTACGAGCCAACGGGGTCCATTACCGCGCGGAGTTCATTCTCTACCTGTCGGTCTCCGATGGACTCATCACCAGGCACCACATCATCGAGGACAACCTCGCCGTCAAGCGCGCATACGACACCGCCGCGTAGTGCCCTTACCCAGCTCGGCGGTTCGGCCGCTGTCGGGCTGGACCAGCCGCAATCTCTTGATCACTCTTCCTTCAGACGGGACACATCGTGTCGAACGCCCACACCACCCACGCCGCGGTCATCGAATCCTTCGGCGGCCCTGACCGGTTTCACCTCGGGAAGCTACCGCTCGCCGCACCCGGCACCGGTAAGGTCCAGATCCGGGTGGCCGCCGCCGCGGTTAACCCGGTGGACCTCGCCACCCGCGCCGGGTTGGTAATCCCCGCCGACGCGGCACATTTCCCCATGACGATCGGCTGGGATGCGGCGGGCACGATCGAGCGGGTCGGTGAGAACGTCGCAGGCTGGCAGGTCGGCGATCGCGTGGCCGCGATGACCCCGCAGCCCGCCGACCAGAACGGTACTTACGCCGAGCACATCACCGTAGCGGCTGACCTCCTCGCCCGGGTTCCGGACGGGGTGAGTTTGGAGCAGGCCGCGACGGTCCCGCTCGTGGGCCTGACCGCCAGCCAGATGCTCGAATGGGTGCACCTGTCTGCAGGCGCGGTCCTGCTCGTCGACGCACCGCTGGGCGCCGTCGGGCGCCTCGTCGTCCAGCTCGCCCGGAACGACAAGGTGACCGTCGTGGCGGTGACCAGGCCGCAGGACCGCGGCGCCGCCCTCGAGCTCGGCGCTACGGAGGTAGTGGATCGAGGCGACTTCACCGCCGCGGTCCGCGAGCTGCACCCGCAGGGAGTCGCCGCCGCCATCGACCTTGTCGGTGGCGCCGCCGCCCGCGCATCGTTCGCGTCAATCCGCGACGGCGGCGCGTACATCACCGCCGTGCCACCCTTCCTCGACGACACCGGCCCGTTCACCTCCGAGCGCGACATCCGGGTCGAGATCCAGAACACGCACCCGGACGCCCCGGTCCTCGCCCGCCTGCTCGAAGCCGTCGGCCGCGGCGAGCTGACCGCCAACGTCGAGCACAGCTACCCGCTGGCCGAGGCCGCGGAGGCGCACAGCCGGCAGGCGCGAGGCGGCCTGCGCGGCAAGCTCGTCATGGTCCCCTGACGCCATGCTCGCCATCGTCTACGCGCCGGGCAGCCCGCAGAATCTACGGCTCGGCACTGTCCCCGAACCCGAGCCCGCTGACGATCAACTGGTCATCGCCGTTCGAGCCACCTCGCTGAACTTCGGTGAGGTCGCCTACATGGCCAAGCGGCAGCAGGCCGGACATGTCGCGGGCAACGACGCGGCCGGCGTGGTGCTCCGGGCCGCCGCGGACGGCTCGGGGCCGCCCGTGGGCACCCGGGTCGCCGGGTTCAGCCCGGCGGGCGCTTGGGCCGAGCGTCACGCCGTCGGGACCTCTCAGATCACGGTCCTGCCCGACTCCGTCGACCTGGCGTCCGCCGCTGCGCTTCCCACGGCGGCCACCACCGCCCTGCGTGCAGTCGAGAAGCTCGGCCCGATCATCGGGCGGCGGGTGCTTGTCACCGGCGCCTCCGGTGGGGTAGGGCGTTTCGCCGTCCAGCTCGCGGCCCTTGCGGGTGCGCACGTTGTTGCGGCGGTCGGGCGACCGGAGCGCGGTGTCGGCCTGATCGACCTGGGCGCCGCCAAGGTCGTCGTCGGCCTCGACGACCTTGCTCCTGTCCATGGGGTGCTCGACAATGTAGGCGGCTCACTGCTCACCCGGGCCTTCGGCCTGCTGGCGAGCGACGGGATTCTGCTGAGCATCGGTTCGGCATCCCTGGAGTCGTCGATCGTCGACTTCGAGGCACAGCGCCTGCGGGCGGTCGGCACCCGCATCGAGGCCTTCTCAGCCGGGAGCCACCCCGTTCATGACGACCTCAAGCGCCTCGTTGCACTGCTGGACGGCGGCCGGCTGGACCCGCAGATCGGCTGGCGTGGAGACTGGACGAGCTTTGGTGAGGCCATCGAGGCTCTACGCGGACGGCGCGTGGCCGGTAAGGCCGTGCTAGACATCCCGGCATCGAACGGTTGATGCTTCGGGCCCACACCCACGGCCAGTGGCAGCTCGCCGTCAGCCGGCGCGAGGCCGGTAACGCGCAGGCCGCCGCAAAGAAGGCGGTCGAAGCCGGGCTACCAGGGCATAAGCCTCGATCCGTGGATCGACCTGGGTGTTGATCTTCCCTGGCAAAGTTGATCTTGTGGGTGGTTGCGGGCGTGGCTGGACTGCTGGTTTGTCCAGCTTTTCCACTCTTACTTGTCGGTGGCGGCTTTGGTGGCCTGGTTGGTTGGTCGGGGGTCAGGTGGCGACTGTCGGCTGCTGGTGGTGAACACGTTGGTCCATAGGGTGTTCCAGCTGGCCGCGTGTGGCCAGTGTTCGGGTAGGTGAAGGGTGGGTCTGCCATGGGGTCGGGTGATCCGGGCGGGCACGTTGACCAGATGCTGTCGCAGGGTGGCGCCGCGGGCTTTGGGCACGGCCGTCGCACTCGACATGGTCGCAGAAGAATAAGGCAGCCCTCGGCAAGTTAGGGCCTGCGTTAGATTTAGGTGGGTGTGTTCGGGCGTGTCGTGGGGTCCAGCGTGTAGTTCCAGTCTCCGTGGAACTCGTGGCGGTGTAGTTGACTGGTTTCGAGGGCTTTGATCTGTCCGTCGCTGATCTTGATGCCTTTTTCATCGCGATTCCTACGGGTATCGGCCGCGGCGTTCACCGCTGATGGCGGTGAAGCAGTGCCGGACGCGATGCTGGAAGAAGGACTGGGTTTTGGATTTGGACGTCCAACAGTTCTTCGATTCGGTTGATCATGATCTCATGGTCAAGGCGGTTGAGGCCAACACCGACCAGCGATGGGTGGTGTTGTATGTGAAGCGCTGGCTGACAGCGCCGATGCAGATGCCCGATGGGTCGATGGTGGAGCGGGATCGTGGTACCCCGCAGGGCGCCTTATGTGCAGCTGCACATAAGGACCCTAATGAGCAGTGCTGGTTTATGCGCAGCGTTGACCTGTCGGGGCTGGTGAGCGGCGGGTCGATGGTCGTGCGCTGCGCATAACCTGTGGGCGGTCAAAGGTTGGTGAGCCAGTCGAGCAGTCCGAGGTCTTTGGTCCATTCGGGTAGGTCGTCGGTGACGATGTCGGTGTAGGCGGCTTCGAGGGCTGTGCGTTTCGCTTCGGTGGAGGCGCGTGCGTAGATCTCGGTGGTGGACAGGTCGACGTGTCCGAGGATGTCTCGGATGTAGGGCAGCGGGACACCTGCTTCGTAGAGGTGCATTGCCTTGCTGTGGCGCAGGGTGTGCGGGCTGATGTCGGTGTCGGTGAGGTGTGGGTCGTTTGTGCTGGCTTGGTATTTGCGGATGATCCACGCGATGCCGCCGCGGCTGAGCTTGCTCCGGTGTTGGTTGAAGAACACCGGGTGGTCGTCGTGGCCGGGGCTGTCCAGGCGATGTTCGGCCAGGTAGGCGGCGAGGATCGCTGCGGTGTTGTCCATCAGGGGGACGTGGCGGGTCTTGCGGCCCTTCCCTGTCAGGGCGGCCATGGCAGGGGCTTGCAGGCGGATGTCGCGGACGGTGAGGTCGGCGAGTTCTTGGACTCTGGCGGCGGTGTCGTAGAGCGTGGCGAGCAGGGTCGCGTCGCGGCGGCCCCGGCGGGTGGACCGGTCGGGCTGGGAGAGCAGCAACCGGGCTTGCTCGACGGTCAAGTGGTTGATGTTCGGCTGGGCCTGTTTTTTGGCGGGGATGGCGAGGATGTCTTGGTAGCAGGCCATCCGGGCTGGATCCTCGGTTTGCATCCACGTGCAGAACGAACTGATCGCGGCCAGCCGTTGGTTGCGCGTCGATGCGCTGTTTCCTCGGCTGGCCTGGAGCCATTGCAGGAAACCGGTGATGGCCGGGGCGTTGACGCAGTCGAGGGTGAGCTTTTCTGGTGGGGTTGATCTTTCGTCGCGGAAGTAGGCGATCAGGAGTTTGAACGTGTCGCGGTAGGACGCGACCGTGTTGGGTGAGCATCCGCGCAGCCCGGCCAGGTGGGTGGTCAGGAAGCGGCGCAGGCAGAGGGCGAAGTCAGTGGCCATCGCGCGGCCCCGCGGTGATCGGCGGGACGACGTCGCCGGTGGCCTGTTCGACTCGGGCGGTGATGTCCGGGTAGGACTCGGCGGTCAGGTGCAGGTAGTAGCCGGTGTCGGCGAGCGACGAATGCCCCATATATGTTTGTAGGACCGGCAGCAACGCGCCGACGTCCTGGCCGTGGGCGAACCAGGAACGCAGATTGTTGACCGCGAAAGTGTGACGCAGGTCGTGGACGCGGGGACCGCGGCCTCGCCCACCGTGGGAGATGCGGGCCTGCCACAGGAACCGGCGGAAGTTCTTTTCGGTGTTGCCCAGCGTCAGCGGTTCCCCGGCGCGGCCGGGGAAGAACCAATCCCAGTCTGAACGGCCGGCGAGTTGGGCCTGGTAGTCGGCGAGCCGGACACGCAGCGACTCGGAGACGGGCACCTGCCGGTCCTTGCCGCCCTTGGCGTCGCGGACCTGCAGCACCCCGGCGTCGATGTCGACATCGTCCGGACGCAGCAAACGGGCTTCGCTGGCACGCAGACCGCAGGCGTAGATCATCCGGAACAGCACCGGCATCACCAGGTGCCGGAACGGGACCTCCGAGCAGTAACAGCAGCGGTCTGTTTGGGCGAACACGCCCCGGCGGCCCAGCCACCGGGCCAACTCCCTGACCGGCGCGGCCAAACCTTGCAGTGTCGCCGGTGTGACTTTCCGCCGCCGGGCAGAGGCGACCCACGCCTCGACCGAGACTTGAGTGACCGTGCCCGGTCCGGGGAACTCGGTGCGGCAGAACGCTTCGAACCGGGCCAGCACCTTCGCCTCGGCGGAGTATTTGTAACCGACGGCGCGTTTCTCCGCGACGAGCGCTGTGATCGCGTCCGCCAGCGTGATGTCGGGACTCATCGTGACGCCTTTGTTGCGGGCCTGTCCGGATCCAGCGCGCACCTGGCCAAAAGACCCAGCGACGATTTCAGATACACACCGGTCGACTGGACGCACTGGT
>JAABUW010003033.1_pt1 | contig 24521 bp, 42 predicted proteins | sample 5560081 | NCBI WGS metagenome assembly JAABUW01 (sample SAMN10711882, study PRJNA513363) | rock metagenome | isolation source: Antarctica rocks | place: Antarctica: Victoria Land, Knobhead sud | reverse complement strand
CCCCGGCCTCCATTGCGCCTTGCGGTAAACGACGGGCCTCCATTGCGCCTTGCGGTAAACGAAGGCAGACAGAGAGCGGCATGCTGCACTGAAAGGAGTGGGCAGCCTCGATCGCGGCGGCACGGCACTCGCTGCACGGTGCGGCACCGGACTTGCTGCACGGCGCTGCAATTAGACATTGCAACTGCATTGCATTGCATGTGTGCACAAGCCGTACCTCGAAGGCCAGCAGGTCGCCCATGACCTCTGCGGTGGCGCCTCCCAGCTTGCTGCAGAACTTCTCAAAGTCGTCCAGGTATGCCTGCAGTGTGAAGAGAGACAAGTCTGCCGTGCGCATTTCTCCCAGCCCATCAAAGGATTGGAACACGAGACCGCGCACTCAGCGCCGCCTTCGTTCGGCACAGGGGCCGCAAGGGGCGGCTGCCCACCCACCTTGTACAGGGTGTTGCGCAGGATCTCGATGTTCATCTCGTCCAGGTCCTCCGATGTAAGCGTCTCGGCAAAGTAGGGCGCCAGCGGCGTGTCCACCAGCACCAGGCGGTACAGCTCCCGCATGTTGGAGGCCACCGCCAGCGTCGCGATGGCGTCAAACATGCCCAGCGGGTGGCATTTGGCCAGCAGCTCCTGCGGGACACGTAAACGGATTGCATTTTTTCCCCCAACACTGAAGGAGCCGCGCGCAGGGCTCAGGAGACTGGGGCACCCAGCCTCCTGAGGCACAAGCTCTGTGGGGCAGTGGAGCCGACAGTAGTCGGCCTTGGCGGCCGCCCGGGCAAACTGCAACAGGTTTGCAGCGTGTGCGCTCTGAGCTACACGCTTGCGCCAGCAGTAACGCCTCGTGATATCCCTCGTGACTGCTCCTAGAAATATTCTTCGTTGTGCAAAAGATGAAGCCCACCTGCACGTCGCGCTCGTGCAGGGTGCCGGTCACGATGAGGATGACGTTGTCGATCATGTGGCCGTAGGTGCAGTAGTCCAAAAACTTGCCCAGGTTCGCGTCTGCCTGCAGCCGGATCGGATTGGCTTGCGTCCAGCAGCGACAGTCAACATGAGTTGGGCGCTATGAATTGTGACTTGCATCTTGCCCAGGTTCGCGTCCGCCTGCCAACAGCGGACCCGGATCGACTGGCGTTTAGAACCGACGGCAGAAATTGCGTGACACAACATGTCAAGTGTGTCAAGGAGGCGCCAGGACCTATGATCCGCTTGATGGCGTCAGCTTGCAGGCGCCTCAGGCTGCCAGCATGAGGCAGGGCGCAGCACAACGTGAAGTGTCCAGCTCGAAACGGGGAGTGGCACAGACGGGCCCAAGCATCAGAGCTGAAAAGCCAGTATGACAGGGTGCTCAAGCTGTCTCACGTTGGCGCGCATGAAAACCCACTGGTCCACCAGCAGCTGCGTGCACGCCTCCACCAGCGTCGTCGTGTGCAGTGGGCTCGCCAGGTTTTGCACATACGGCCCGTAGTCCGTCGCCGACTGTGTCAGGAAGACAGACCATCCGCATTTGGCGTGCTTTGACGCCGTTGACAGACAATGGAATCGGTCGGATGTGCATGACAGGCTTGCCGGCGATGCCGCAGGCACGCCGCTGGGGTTGCCCATGCTGACAGGAGGGCGATGGGAGCAGCGTGTTCCGAGCACGCGGCATCGCTCACCAGGTTCAGTTTGATGTCGTCCAGGCTCTCGCACTGCGCGAGATTGTTATAGTCGGCTGTTGACAGCAGCCCAGACCTGTGCCCGCGCACCACCGCATCTGCACGGACGCGCGTGTGAACAGATCAGGTGCGTGCGCATTGCAGCTTGGTACGAGGTAGTGTGCAGCCTGAATAGGGTGTCAGCTCAAGCGTGCTCCGTGCGCAGGAACTTCTGCTTGGACTGCAGAAGTTGCTGCGCACCAACGAACCCATCTTTGATGTTGAAGCTCAGGCACTCCCAGCCCACCGACATGATTGTGCTGCAGCTCAGCGGCAGGCTGCTACAACTCAATGTCTGTGTCTGGGGAGCTGCGGTGCGCGCTGTGACCCAGCGTGCTGTGCAGAACCTAATCGTTCGCTTGGGCTAGGTTTGCGCCGGGCTCAAGCATGCGCCAGCTCAGGTTCGTCCACTAGCTGATTGTCTTGCGAATGTGTATCAATGTTCTCTTGCCAGTGCTTCAACGGCTTGAAAGCAAGCTTGTACTAAGTTAGATGTCCGCCAAACTCGAGTGGCTCAATGGCAGCACGCTGCGCGAGTTAGCTTGTGATGCGCAAGCTGAGCTTGTGAATTGTAGCTGCAAATGCAAGTTGTGCTGTGCATTTGACCTGTCTGCTTGCCAAATCACGCTGGCTCCTAGTTACCTAGACTACACCTCGTTAGCCTGAGTTAGCCAGCCCTCGGCAAGGGCTAGGTATTCCAACCAAACATGAACGGATTACAAACGAAAATCTGGCGCAACAGCTGTCCCAAACCAATAGGCTTGACTTTTACAACGAAAGGCATCGGATGGCTATGCTCAGCTGGTGTTCATCTATCAAAAGTGAACCCAATACCAGGGTCTGAGAGAGAGATTGAGATTGCACTGTTCCAGCCTCACTTAGGCTGATTAGCGATCTGATCTATTTGCGCCGCAGTGAGATGTCCATGCATTGACAAATGCAGGACAGAATGGCGCAGCTCAACGCAAAAGGTTTCTGCAGATGTCAATGCAGATCCCCAGTGAGGAAGCCACGCTTACTCAGGTTCGTTGGTGTCCAAACGAAGGTCATCTGCGCAGCGTGCGCGGTTTTGCACCGCGCTCTTTAAAACCAATTTGGGTGCAGTGCCCCACACCCGACGATCTGCCGCACGGTCACCCGCTGCCCTCCTCCAGTGCCTTGAGGGTCTCGTTCTCGAGCCGCCGCTCCTACACATAAGCAACAACAGATGGTCAGTAGGAAGGTGTGTACAGTAGTGAGAGCTGCGGGGCATGTTGTTGTCCCCGGGCGGACCACGACTGCTGATGAAGACTGGCCGATGGACTACATGCACGCATAATGACTACGTTTTGGTAGATAAACCAATCAAGTCTCAAGAACATTCGGGTCGCAAAACTTTGCGCTGCACGACACAGCACCTGCTCCATGAAGATGGTCGTGACGACACGGCCGCGCACGAGGTCCCCAGCAGCAGAGACACGACACGCACACGTTGAAAAACAACCAAGCGTGAATGTCAAACAAACATTACCTGCTCCATGAAGATGGTTGTGACGACCGCGGCCGCGCACGCGGCCCCCAGCAGCACCTTCAGGACGCCCGGCCAGCCAGCGCCGCCGGGCGCCAGAAACTTGCCCACCAGCAGGTCGAACAGCATGGCCGCGCCGAACGCGCCGGTCTCGGTGGCTGCAGGCAAGCACGGGCAGGCCTCGATGGCAGCATAAGGAGCGGAGTGGCGCAACACAACCGCCGTGAAACACAGGCGTGGTTGACCAACACATGCCTGCTGCAACGTGCCCTGCCGAGAAGGAAGGGCTCCTCGTCACGAGACAGCACCCACAAGGACAGCATCAGAAAGGCACAGATGGAAGGACCGTGTCGCAGCAGCTTTACCTCCTTCCAGCACGGCGGAGAAGGCGCCGCCGCGGCGGATGTTGAAGGCGGGCAGCGGCACATAGTAGGGCACTGACACCGAGGCGCCCAGCAGGAACACGAGCGCGATGGTCGCCCAGGCCGGGATGCCGGCAGTCAGCAGACCCACGAAGGAGGCTGCACGACACATCAGCACAGATATAAGCACAGGGCATTATACGTGACTGGCTCACATGCAGTCGACTGGACAAACGCTGGCACAGCGCATGCTGGCCGCCCCTAGGTGTGACCCAGCAGGGCCTGCCAGAGGGATGTGACACAGCCCGCCTGCCGGGGTTGCATCGTACAGCGTGGCGTGTCAAATCGAGAACGGATGAAACTTGCCCGCAGTCATGGCGCACAGGACGAAGGTGAGGTTGCGGCGGCCGGCTCCTTGCAAGCGGCAGAAAAGGAAGCCGCCAGCGAGCACCGCGACAGCCGATCCGGCCGAAAAGCCCGCCGCCACCTGCCGGGCAGCGTTATTGGCGGCGTCAGTCCTTTGCGATCGGACTTCAGACGCCACCGCAGCTTGCTGGTACGAACTCGCCGAAGCTACGGCCACGCTTGAGCGGCGATGTGCACTCAAGGAGCGCGCCGTTGTGCAGCATGCACGGATACATTGGAAATGGTTGGGGGAAGGGTATGTCACCTGCGCCGCCATGCCGGAGGACAGGCCGAGCGCCTGCTTGGCGAAGAGGTTCAGGAAGGCCTGGAACTCGTACACGACGTGCAAGAGGCAGCGCGCGAGGACGGCCGTCCAGACCTGCGGCAGAAGGACGGCAGCAGGTGAGTAGTTTGATGTTTTTCTTGGAGCGCACACCAAGATGGCGAGCGGCGTTCGGAAAAAATATATCGAGTAGTATCATTTGCAGTTTGCGATAGAGCATGCAGGTTGGGTTGCAAATGCATGATGTATGGCAAAGGCAGGCCGTCTGCGGGACTCGGCGCAACTGAAGCAGCAGGAGGCATGCCCGACGATGCTTATGGCAGGAGATGCAGCAACGAGGCTGCTCAACATCGTAGCTACAGAACTGTGGCGAGCCGCCAGCTGCAGACCTGGGGAGACGAGACGAAGTCCTGCACAGCCTCGCCCCGAGTGGTGGCCTCACTGGCGTCCTCCGGCGTGACCTGCCCGCGTGGCAACGGCTTGTGATTGAAACGATAGCAGAGCAAGGGGAGCGTCTGAGCAAGGGCTGGGGCTTATGAAAGCATCACGGCAGGGGAGAGAAGCTCAGCAGGCGAGAGTTCCACAATGCCAGCACGACAGACAGCAGGGATGACACCAAAGGGACCGCCAGCGTCCATTGACAGCATCCATTGTGACGCGCGGCAAATTGCCTGAGGCGGCAAGTCCCCGGTGGCGTCATCGGCCAGCTCGCCAGTGCCGCTGGACATGCCGCTCCTCTCCGGCGCATTCAGCTTCGACGACTCCTGCGCAGCCGCACGCACCAGCCGTGGTCTCAAACCTGCGAATCTGGACACGACAATCACCCTGCATGCGTGGCTAGCGGCTCAGCCGCTGCATGGTGCTCCACGCACGGTCGCCGGCAGCGCAGCCACGCCGCAGCAGCCCGGCGCATAGCCCTTGGTGCCACAGCAGTCCAGCAGCAAGACGCAGCAGCATGATGCCGAAGGCTCCTTCAGAGTGTGGCGTCTAGCTTGTAGCACAGCCCACCTCGTTGTCGGAGTCGTCCTCGGTGGCCGGCGACAGCGAGTAGGGCGAGTCCGCGGGCACGAGCGCGAACAGGATCATGGACTGCGCCACGGCGGCGGCGGAGACGGCATAGAACAGCGCTTGCCAGTTGTAGCCCTTCAGCAGCATGAGCCCCAGCAGCGCGCCGCCTGCCATAAAGCCGATCTGCGGGGTAGGGTATGAGTTGTCAGTGTGGTCAAAACCAATCTAGAACCGTTAAACTGCAAAAGCCTTCAGCTACATGAGCCCCAGCAGTGCGCCGCCCGCCATGAGCCAATCTGCAGCAGGACAGGGAAATTGTGGTAGAGCCATCCAGGCAGTCTGATCCGCCAAATGCATCCCTAAATGCGGGGCAGTCCCTAGAGACCGGATAGAATGCAGCTCTGCCCGGACAGAGCATTTGCTCAATAAGGTGCAAAAGCTGTCAGTGCAGGCAAAGCGGGTTGCCAGATGCATCCTTGGACCCTGCCTTGCCCTGCTTCCCCTGCCGCTTCCCAGAGAGGTCAAGAATGCTGCACGCACTCTGGATGCTGCTACAAGTGGTGCAAATGCTGGAGCAACAACGGCACGAACCCGCGCCGAAAATGCCAGTGCGCCGAGGGAGGCGCCGCGCATGTCCTCGGGCGTCCAGGAGCAGATGAGCCGCGTCGCTGCCACCCAGCCGCTTGCCTGCAAGTCACACTTGCCTGATCGGAAACGCGAAACGCGAGCCTGTGCACGAGGGTGGCTTGCTCGGTTGGTGTCAGTACAGGCATGCACACCCATGCTGCGGGCACGAGCACAGCTGGCGAACGGCAGCCGCACAACCCACTTGCGGCCCTCACGCAGCGCAAAACCAGCAGTTTCCTGGACAACGGAGCAAGCAGAAGGGGCGCACGTGGACGATGCGGCCCAGGCACCAGAGCACCGCGAGCGACAGTATGGAGTTGCCGAATGTGAAGGCGGCGTTGGCGGCCGCGACGGTGATCATGATGACGATCATCGCATACAGCGGGTGCACGCTGTCCATCACGAGACCCGCCACGATCTTGCCCACCTGCGGCACAGCGTAGACTGGGCTTGCAAGTCCGTGTCATCTGCGTGGCCAATGACATGCTTCGTGTCGATGGCTGCACCAGCCCACGCCTGCGCCTGCTGCCTCAGAAGGACAGTCAACCCCAGCAATGCAACCGTCGTCTCGACATCCCCCTCCGGCTTTCAACAGTGACAACGCAGCATCAAAAGCGACAACCCACCCACCACTGAGCCGAAGGTGCCGGCGGCAAGCACAACGCCGGTCTGCGCCTCGGTGAAGAAGGCGAGGGTGGGGTCCGTCACCATTGCCGGCAGCGCCACGGTGATGACGACCCACAGGCAGATCTCAATCTGCACGTGTATTCGGAGAGACATGCGGTCAGCAGGAGGGATGCAGCAGGCAGCGAACCAAAGAGTCAGCGGCCATAGCTATAGTCATAGCAGTTGCGGGCCACTTTCGTCGAGAGCTAGTGATCCGCACGAGCAGCTGCGCGGCGCACCATGTACGTCATGCAGATGACTCCGCGCACGGCGTCTGCCCTGTTCTCAGGCGCCACCGTCCGCCGCATGAGCTGCAGTGCCAGCGCGCGGAAGCTCCTGGCCGTGGACGCCAGCGGACCATGGCCGGTGACGTCGCTGCAGGACATTGGACATCGATGTTGGTTGTTCATCCACCGCTGGGGTATTACCGCTGAGGGTGGAACCGTGCTTCAGCAGACGTACAGGAAGGAGCCAGATGAACAAGCAGCTGAGCTGCAGCGAAATGGGCGCACCAGTAATCAAAGATGAGCTCAGCGTGCAGCGCGACGTCCCGAGCCGGCGCATCCTCGAGCTGCACGACACAGCGGTACAGCATTCAAAACAGGGATATTGGAATGATGTCTGCTGTCATCGAGACCAAAGGGCCACCCAACACGATGCGTACGAAGGGTTTCTGGCGTCCATGTGCGGCGCACGCACCTTCCGGAGCAGGAGCGGCGAGCGCCGGGAAAGTGGCGGCGCGCTGATTCCTGCCTTGCGGCTGAGGGCGCCACTGAAAAGAGGCTGGGAGGCCGCGCCGCACGCGGGGCGGCCCTGTCTGGCTGAGCAGCACACCGCATGCCGCGGCGCCGGTGCGCAGCCAGCGCTCAGGCTGAGCGCCTCCCGGTTTAGCACCGGGCTGCGCAGATGCAGCGGCATGCTGCAGGGGCGGATCTGCAGCACAGCAGAAGGCTGTTCTTCACGATCCAGCGGTGTTCTGATTGTTCTCACGGAACATCGTGTGTGTTGCACGAGTGTGTGATGCACACATCTGGTGTTGGAAATGAATTTGCCACAACGTCCAGCAACTCACAGAAACCTCCACAGCACCACTTCCACAAGCGCTTCCAGACAATCGGCTGTGACCCTGATGCGGCGCTTCGCAGCTCACAGGAAGACACGCGCACGTAACCTTGTATCCTATTTTGCTTGCCGACGAAAGAAGATCGTGCTGCTTGCCTGTGGGAGCTCTTAAAATGTCAGCGACGCCAATTCGGAACAACCGTTCTTTTGTTGTCGGACCAATCGACAGCGGACAATGCTCGTGCAGGTTATCTCAGATTGCAGCGAACAGGCGCGTGGCCGCCGTCTGCCCACGGTTTTGCTTGTGCGACAGGATCACGACAGCTGTTTTCCTACAGAGCGAAGAGGATTTCAAGTCTCGCGCTTGCGCATGAAGTTGATCTCGGTGGCACCTTCGTGGCAGCAAACCTCCCACAAGTCGTCATCCTATCTTGTCAGACAGCGTCCTCAGTCAGACACAATCGGCGCCTGCACTGGAGGCGAGGAGGCCGGCTCAACGGCCGCCTGACCGCTGGCCACCGCCTTCAGCACCGCAATCATGATATCCAGCTCTCCGCTCTTGCTGCGGCCCTTGCCGTCAATGCGGCGCTGCTCCCCCGGCCGCTTGCGGTGGCCAGGGTGCAAATCGGGTGCTGCGCCGCCGGCATTGCCGGCTGCTGCTTTCAAGCCACGCACCCCCGGATGCCGCAGGGCCTTCATCAGCAGCTGTGCGGCTGGCGCCACCATCCGCTTTGGCAGCAACGGCCCTGTCGAGCAGGGGTGGAAGGCTAGCTTCAGTTCTGACGCACATAGCACACGCCCTGCAGCGGCAAGTACCGACAGTGGACATACCGTGCATTACAAAATCAACGTGCGAGGCCAGGTCGCACCTGTGCTATTTGGGACGTCCGATTCACACGCGGGCGGCGGCTGCGTCATGCTCTTCAGCAGGCTGGTCACCCGCTGCTGCAGATTGACTGCACGAGCAGCAAGCCAACAGTGAACGCAGGTATCATGAGATCCTGAGCCAGCAGAAGCAGCGAGTGCGTGTTGCTAGCCGGGCACAGGCAGGCTGATTGCGGCGGCAGAGCCACAGCAGTGCGCACCTGCGTCTGCCGCCGGCCGATCCGCAGCGTCCTTGCGCGGCCGCCCCCGCTTGCGCGGCTCCCCGTCAGCCATCAGCGGCGCCGCGAGCGCCGCCATCCACAGCGCGGGGTCCGCCGGCGCGGCAGGGTTAATGCGAGCGTCCAGCGCCGCCAGCGCCCGCAGTAGCGGCGGCGGCGGCTTGCCGCTTGTCCTGCACGACCACAGCAAATTATCCAATTTCACGCCACATGCGGCATGGGCATAGGCAGGCATCGGTCAGGTACAGGAGTGCAGGTTTGTCAGGCACCTAAGTAGCCACCAGCTTGCACATCGCGGCCGACCAGCAAGCACAGCGCAGCCAGAGATGCCTCCTGTGCTTCCAGCAGCTTCTGGCGTCCGGATGGCGCACAGTCTGGGTTGCATCGATGCTTCATCGAGGGGAAAGGAACTTCCTTCAATTGAAGGAATCAAGGCTGCAATGAGCCGCCACTCACCGCGGGCTGCGCGCCACCCAACGCCGAGCCAGGTGCGCCAGAAGCAGTCCTGAGGCTTCTGGCAGTTGAAACAGGCCAAGAGCCAAGTAGAGACACACCTGGGGCTGCGCGCGACTCGATGCCGAGCCAGGTGCGCCGCGTGCAGCGGCAGCAGCAGGTCCAGCAGGCGATAGCGCCACAGCAGCGCGGCCGCGGGCGCCGCCGCGCCGTGGCCGAACATCGACGCCACCTCCATCGAAAGGCGGCCCTGCCCGAGGCTCGTCACCAGCGGCGCCTGCGCCGCCAGCGCGGCCGCCGTCTTCCCCTCCAGCTCCAGGCCTGCAGGCAGTGTCCACAGCATGCGTGAAGCTGTGGTGAAGCAAGCAGCAGCGCCTGGCGCAAGCCTCATGCACAGCCGCGAGGTTTCGAATGGAATTTAATGCAGCTGTGAAACTGACTGAGGCCGTTGTAGCCCAGCCTGCCAGCTACAGCTGTGTGCTGCGGCATACACAGGGTTCAGCGGGCCTGCCCACCTGCCCGCGACGCGAGGCGGATCGCGCGCAGCATCCGGGCGGGGTCGGCTGCAAAGGAGGCTTCCACATCGCCAATGGCGCGCAGGGCGCGCGCCTTGCAATCCTCCACGCCACCTGAGCCACACATCGGAGTAGTCAGCCAATGGAGTGTTCATCCCTGCATCAGTCTGCCGATGGAGTGACCCGGGACCAGATGGCAGAGAAAGCAGTACAACGCGATGCATGGCCGAACATCTGAGCACGCCTGACCTGATGCAGCTCTGCTGAGCGCCGCCAAGTGATCACCAAGACTTGCCAACAAGGGGCATGTCACTCTCAGCGCAGCCAGCGAGCCTAGCGCGCACCCACATAGTCGTACAGGACCCGGTCGAAGGGGTCAAACAGCAGGCCATTGACAGTAAAGTCGCGCGCCATCGCATTTTCCCGCCGCGCGTCCACCCACGCCGTCAGCGCCTCCTTCCGCCGCTCCTTCGCCTGTGGGAATGATTATCACTGCTGTGTGTCTTCAGCTTGGCTGGCGAAAGCTAGTGTGCAGCAGCCCTGCTGCGGTGCTGGTGTCGCAGCTCCAGACACATCGTGTGCAGAGCACCCTCTGCTGATACACATCGACACGGAACCGCTTCAATATGACCCTCAGATGACAAAGACTGTGGTTGATGTCGGGTTGAGCTGGCTCCCAACCTTGAAGCGGCCGCCCCGCGCCAGTGCCGCCTCGTCCGGCGGTTGCGACGCCTCCGAGTTGGTGGAAAAGCTGGACACCTCGACCAGCTTGCCCTTCACCAAGACATGCGCGATGGTGAAGCGCCGCCCGATGATGAGGCACCGCCAGCGGGTGCTCCTGAACACCGACCGGACCTGCGGCAGTCGATGGAATCAGGAGCCTGCGTCAGTGCGCCACTGACAGCCACTACACTGACTGCGTTTGGGGGCCTCCGCGTCAATGAATGCTATTGCATGCGCTTGCATGAATGACAGGCACCTGGTTCATGCTCGCGGACGTGAGGACGTCGAAGTCCTTGGGCGTGCCGCCCAGCAGCATATCCCGAACAGCGCCGCCCACCAGAAAGCTTTCATGCCCTGCGTGGTGAACACCTCAAGGCTCGGCACATGTTGGCTTGGCATGTGCCGAGCTGCGTCTGGGCAATGGTCAGCATGCATCAACGAATGGTGATGCAGAACAGGAGCTGGAAAGCGGACCCCACCCGCATCCTTGAGCGCCCGCAGCACGATCCAGGCGTGGTCCGGGATGTCGTAGCCGCGGAGGATCGGGCCGGCAGGGACGCCGCTCGGGTCTCCGTGTGCCGCCGCCGCCGACGGCGGCGGCTGCCAGCTGTGCAGATCCATGCGCCGAGGCGGCTGAGCCTCCGGCCAGCCCTCCTGCGGCGCCGGGTGCCCGCGGGCGCCGCCATCCCTGCTCCGCTGGCGCTGCCGCCTTGACCTGGGCGCCTGCCGTGCCCCGGCCGCTGCACCGTCTGCGCGGTGTTTGCTGCTGTCCTCGGCGACTCCGTCCAGCCGATCCGCCAGCGCCGCTCCGGCACGGCTGCCGCCGCCGTGCTGCCAAGAGCTCAGCTGCCTGGCTTCGTCAGGCCTGCCTTTCGCCAATGCCGCAGCGCCCGCGCCGTGCAGCGGCCACGCCGCCGGCGGCAGGACGTCCGGCTGCGGGCCGCCGCCACCATTCCGCACCTGCGGCGGCAGCAACGGCTGCAGCGCGGCGCTGGTAATGAGGCCCTGCCTGCGGTGCGCCGTCGGACGAAAGCCGCGCAGAGAGACCAGCTGCGCAACGGCGCGACCCTCCAAACCATGTTGACCGCTAAGCAGCATCGTCTCGAGCGGCGCGGCAGTGAAGCCGCCGCCCGCAAGCTGGATCGTTTGAGACAGGAGCGCCCGCCAGGCCTGGCGCATGCCGCTGGGGTGGGATCAGCGGCTTATGGGGTGCGCAACGCGGAGCATCCTGAGGAGATGGTCAGCTGACGTCGATGTTGGGCTGCCTTCGTCGACACCCAAGCCTTCACACACAAAGTTAGCGCAGCGGTACCAGATGCAGGGACTCCTTCCGAAGCCCTGATGGCTTGTCTGCGATTCAACAGGACTCAGCACTAAGGCGCTGCGCAGCTGGGAAAGCTTCCTTCATGCATTTTGGGCGCCCTGTATGCAGCGAGCACGGGGGATCTGCCTTCCCCACCCCTTGCTCAGAACAAGGGCCAGACGGAAGCTGTGCTTTCTCTGTCTGCCCATTCTCTGTCGTGCAGAACGGGTCTCCGACCGACAACGCACAATTGGACAGGAACTGATGCGTGTTCACCTCTGATCGACCTTACCAGCTTTGCATTGTGAACAGACCGGTCCCCGCGGTTGCCCGGAAGACCGGACATCCAGGCTTAAACTCGCACCCTCGCGGCCGTGCACGAGCAGCTGTGTGACCAAACGTTTTAGCAGCTTGCACAGACGTTTGTGACGGTGTATTGTGGCTTATACCGCAGACAGGATCGAGGCCACGTTTTGGCCTTGTACACAAGTGTGCTGAAATACACAGCCCTACGAGGACCTGAGCTGCTGCACCAGCTACAAACGGCGGCGGGGCAGCCATGGGGATCGGTGACACCCTCAAAAAGGGCGGCAAGAAGGTGGACAAGATGTTCCACCGCAAGTCCAAGGACAGCGCCAGCCCGCCGCCCTCTGAGGCCTCCGGCAGCCAGCCGAAGACGCCCAATGGCAGCAGCGGCGGCGGCGTCACCCCCGGCAAGCCCATGCTGAACGTGCAGGCGCCGCCGCCGAAGCCCAAAGGCGGCGCGCCGCCGGATGTCAGCAAGGTGCCCGGTGTCGACGCGCAGCCAAAGCCCGCTGAAGGCAAGGGCTCCTCCGCGCCACGGCCTAGCGTCCAGCAGCAGGAGAGCCTGGTTCAGGGCGAGAACACGGCGCTGGCGGGCGAGCCGGACCAGGCCGCCAAGGACCAGGTCGCGGCGAAGCAGGGCTCGCCGGAGGGCGAGGTGGCGGCATCGCCGCTGCCGCCGACGCCGGATGACCACATCATTCCCGCAACCACGGTCGTCCTAGTGAGGTTCTCGGCACTGCAGACTCGATGATCGCAGAACTGACGACGTTGATGGATGCGGCAGCCTCCTTGCCTACGATGCGCGGCATTGCCTTCCGACTTTCGATGTGTATACCGAGTAGCCTTCTGGAAATCTTCCTGAATGTGCTCGCACCAGCATGCGCACAGGGGCTGATGGCGGTGGCGGCACTGAGCTTCCTGCTCATGATCGAGCTGTTCCCGCCGCGGTGGGGCGAGCTCACGCTGTGGAGCCTGTTCTTCGGGGTGCCGGCAGGCGTCGGCTTCAGCTTCTGGAAGCACAAGAACGAGCAGCACAAGGCGGAAAACATCGAGAAGGTGAGGGGTAGCTGCAACAGCGCTCCCCAGGAGTGGTGAGCACTCCGCCATCTGCTTGGCGCAGTTCAGCTGGCCCTCAACGTGTCCAGCATGCCAGCCTGAGCAGGCCACGAACGAGGCGCACATCTGGCAGCTGTTCCGACTTGACATCGCTGTGTGCCCTGCTGCAGCTCAACGTGTACCCAGGGCTGAAGGGCCTCAAGGAGCTTGTCGGGAATGTGCCTGCCTGGATCCACTATGAGGAGCGGGAGCGTGTCGAGGTCCGGTGTTTTGATTGTGTGCTGACATTCCCAGAGCGAAATGGCATCGTTCCATCTACAGAGCGCCTGCCCTTAAAACATGTGCATGTATGTGTGAGTGCTCTCGGCTCAGGCTTCACGATGCATGATGAAATGCTGTTGATCTTCCGTTTGCTCTCGCTGACGAGATGCACCTGCGGCTGCAGTGGCTAAACAGCATCCTGGTGCAGATGTGGCCCTTCTACGACCCGGCCATCTGTCAGATCGTGAAGGTGAGCCTGCCAGGCAGCCGCGCCTTTCTGCAGCAGCACATGCAGCAAAGCCGCTCAAGGCCTCACTGTCGTCCGGAGGGCAGTTCTGTGAATGGTCGCATCAGCCTGAATTTGCCGTGCCGACACCGTCTGCAACCCTGTGCTTGTACAGCTGCCCACCTGTACTCTCCCTGGAGGGAGAAGATTGCCGGCAGGCAACGCCTGTTCTGCCGTTCGTGTCTACACCCTAAGTATTCCCTCCGCACAGGAATCTGTGGAGCCGCTGCTGGACACGTACAAGCCGCCGGGCCTGATCAAGAAGATCTACTTCCGCACACTCACCTTTGGCGACGCGCCCTTCAAGATCGACAACATCTGGGTGGACAAGGCCAACCCCGAGGAGGTCACACTGGAGGTGCGCTTTAAGAACGGCGGTGTCTTTTCAACCTGTCACCGGGCGTTGATGCCCCTGCGTGTGAGAACCTGACCTGCAGGTCAGCTGCACAATGCTCCTTTGGCGGTTTCCAGTCCGAATGGCTGGCACACCTCCCTCTGTCACCGTGCTCCCCCCTGTCGGCGCGTGCTGGCCCCTCATCGCTGTGTGCTGGCCCGTGTGCTGCAGGTGGGCTTCCGGTGGGCGGGCGAGGCCAATATCGCGCTGGCCATCGAGCCCATCATCAGCCTGGGCACACTGCTGCGCATGGTGCCGAAGGTCTCCAACCTGCGGGTAACATTTTGTGCTGCCCTTGGGAAGCTTCTGCCCGGTGTGCAATGCTCACGTGCTGCAGCTGGCATCGGCAATCGTCCATGTGCGCATGGGTGCCGAAGGTCTTCAACCTGCGGGTACTGCTCGTGCTCCCTTTGACTACTTCGGCGCAGTCTGCCAGCTGTTGTGCTCCGTCCCGCTCCCGCTTGCGGCAGCCCCATCGAATCGACTGGCCTGAGTCGTGCTGCATATACTGTTCCAAGGCTTGCAAAATACGGCTTGAGAAGGATCCTTTGTGTGTCAGCATCCAGCTTCCGATCGTGAACCCTTTGCGACCCCGCAGATCAGCGGCGTGTTCCGCATCGTGATGAAGCCCCTAATCGACGACATCCCCGTCGTCGCCGGCATGGTGGTCGCCATGAAGGCGCCCCCGCAGGCGTGCTTCTGTTTCGATTGCATGTTTATCGCTTCCAACATCTGGACCTTGGAACCTCCTGAAGCCAGCTGGTCATCTCGTCAAGCTCTGTTGCGGCGGCGCGTCATTTGACGACACCCAGATTGTCGACCTCGGCACTCCGCTGGCAGCTTCCGAACTGCTCACCGCTGGACTCTGCACCACGGAACTGCTCTTCACTGAACTGCTCACCACCAGTGTCCCTGTGGCAGATCGTGCGCCGCTGACGCCCCTTCGCTTCTCCCGCAGATCACCGTCACGCTGGAGGTGGGCAAGCGAAACGTGCAACAACAGCTGACGTGTTGTTGTTTCCCTCACGCAGATCAACTTCACGCTGGAGGTGGGCAAGCAGGTGGGCGGCGCGGTGGTGGTGAAGCCCATCATGGCATGGCTGGACCCCTTCCTGCGGCACACGCTCACGGACCTGCTGGTGTGGCCCAACCGCATCGTGGTGCCGCTGTCGCCCGACCCCAACTTCGACTACTCCATCCTGGAGATGCGGTGAGATGGAAACTCTGTTCATTCACTTGTTCTCCAAATACTTCTGCAAAACATCTGCTGCAAACTTCGGCTACTCCATCCTGGAGATGTAGCGTGCGACACCCTTATCGGCTCTGCCCCTCCACGATTCACACTTTCCATCCACATCCGCATCTGCCCGACGCTTGGTGCCCGCTGCTCGTGGAGTGTGGACGCCCATAAGTGCATTGGGCACTCTTCTTCCTGTCATGTGGCCAGATCATGTCCGCATCAGCAGGCACGGGTCAGCCTTGCGGCATTATGATCCACCTGTCAAGTGCGCGGCGTCCAGACTCCACAGCACGGTCCGGGCGCTCTACCAAGGTTCCCCTCAGTTGTCACTCAGCAACAGTCACTCAGGCCCGCAAGGGGGCTTGTTGCCATTCAAAACAGGCCGATCAACATCAAAACCCCCAATAAGAAAGATGGGAATCAATATCTTATTCAATCAGAATCAAAAGGCACAAGTGGCGCGCAGGCACGTGGGGCTGCTGACCATCGAGGTGATCGAGGCACGCGGCCTCAAAAAGTACGACGTGCTCGGCAAGTCCGACCCCTTCGTGGAGCTGTCCACGCTCCCGCTAGCCAGGGAGAAGACGGCCGTCAAGAAGAAGACGCTGGCGCCCACCTGGAACGAGACCAAGCATGTGCTGGTGCAGGTGCGGTGCAAATGCTGGTACCTCTCAATTGCATGCCTGGACGCCCCTGCACACACTGCGTCATGGCAGTGCAGAAGCTCTGCTACCATGGCCAGCACTGCATTTCCAGCTGGCCAATCGGTTATCTATTGCAGTGCTCAAGAAGTGACGCCTGCCGTCGCTGCTGCTGTGCAGGAGCCCAGCACGCAATTCCTGCGAGTCGAGATGTTCGACCACGACCTGTTCCAGCCCAAGGTGCGCCGCACACCCTACTATGCCCTGTACACACCTTGCTGTATGCATGATTTGCTGTCTGAGAGACAGGTCAGCTCGTGCAACGAGGACCATTTAATTTTGTGTGCCGCCACAGCTGCTGGACGTTGAGCAGGCAGCAGCCAGGGGCTCAGCCAGCTTGCAGCTTGCCATGCAGGTCGCGAAACACACGGCAACTGACAGTGCGGAGCTGCTGTTCATTGCAGGAGCTGCTGAACCTCAACATCATCAAGGGCGCAACAGAGGTGGTGGGCGCCCAGGAGCTCATGGGGCGCGCGATGGTGCAGATCAACCGCTTCTCGCAGTCGCCTTGCCAGGAGTTCGATGACTGGTGCACGTTCTTGAAAATTGTCTTTTGCTGTGCTTGTCTTCTGCTGTTCTCGTACATGATCTCGTGCACAAGCCGATGGAGTCTTGGAGATGCGGTTGTCCTGACACTGAGGCCGTCTCCCTGCCGCGGCCTGCGTGCCGTGGGGTGTGGCAGGGTCACTTGGCGCGCAATTACGCAGCTCCTCCCCAGAGGACTCAGTAAAAAGTCAGCCACTTTTGCAGCGCCAGCCGACTCTTGCCTCATACGAGCGTCTCAATCCGGCAGGCACCCCGTGTGATGTGGCCCTGCAGCTCTGCAGCGCAGGGCATCTGGTCTGGGCAGTCCCCGGCTGCCCAAGCAGCGCACACGCTTTCCGGCAAACCAAGCCGTGCCCACGCTGCATGCGCCTCAGCCACAGGCATCGCACACGAGCTTCACGCCGCACAATCCTACCACTGTCACATTCATCTGGCTGTGGCAGCACAGGTACGACCTGGGCAAGGGGGAGTGGAGCAACCCTGACGGGTGCGGCCAGGGGGAGGGCGAGCTCCACATGCGCGTCACCTACACGCCCTTCGACAAGATGGCGCGCCACCCGTCCGATTCGGTCACGGTGCGCACAAACCTTCAAAGAGCGTGAGCTCATTTAAAGAGCGCGTGCTCGCCTTCTTGTGTGTGCCCGGAAGAGCTTGCGCCTGCCAGTACTGTCGCTAGCGCCAGCATTGCTTCTTTGCTGCGCGGCGCAAGGTTTCCCGGGCCAATGTGCGTGTGCACTCTGTGCGCAATGCAGCCGCGAAGGCGCCGTGGTAGGGTGGCTGGCAAACCTCCTGTCGCAAGCCGAGTAAAGCGTGCGCAGGCCATGGCAGGCCCTACCACAGCACTGATGCATGCTTTGTCGGTCCACCGCATCACTGTGTACCTATTGTTGTGTGCTCACGTGCGTCTCATGGTCAGTGCGGGGGGGCTCTGCTGCTGCGACTGGTCCATGGACTGCCGCCACACGCTGGGGAAGCACTCTCAGGCCCTGCCACAACACAATCTCCTGCCTTGGTGATCCACCAAGTCATCATGTGCATCTCATCCCGTGCAGGGGCCGCTGCTGGTGCGCCTGGTGAAGGATGACGAGCTGCCGGCGAAGGGCGGCACCACCTCTTACTGATGCATCTGCATTTCAGAATTCTATGTTACGAGACGACTCTCGTCGGGCGCAGGGGGCGCTGCTGGTGCGGCTGGTCAAGGCGGACGAGCTGCCAGCGAAGGACGGCACCACCTCGGACCCCTTCTGCACCTTCAAGCTGGGCAAGCAGAAGGAGCAGAAGTCCTGGGTCATCTCCTCCACGCTGCAGCCCACCTGGAACCAGAAGTTCGAGTGGCGCAACGTGAGCCCCGCCCCGCCCGCTTGCTGCCTTGACTCGCGTATCGTGGGATGCCGCTGTGCCATGCGCCCTGTCGCCTCTGGACCTTCGGCCACCCACCTCACACCCCAGTTGCATGGCCGCCCGCCTTTTCTGTGCAGCAGGACACCTCTGCAAACGGTAGTTTGAGAGCTTGGAAAAAGGGTTTTGGAACAGCGTCTTGAGTGCGGCATGTGCAGGGGTGGACGTAAGGTGTCGGAAACTAATGTACCTCCCAATCTTCAATACAAAACCAAATTGAAATGCCTCGTGATCTCCAAGTGCGCTGCAGGTGCATGCGAGCGAGCTGCTCGGGAGCCGTGCAGACCACGCTCTGCACTTTCCATTTGTCTCTTTTCAAAGTCGCACCTGCAATGGATTTCAACATCTGTCCTGTGTGCGGCGCCATGTGGACGCTGGCAAGGTGCTGGAGATTGAGTGCATCCACGACATTTTATTTCATGCTATTGCAGCGACACATCTGGTTTCATGTGGGTTTGCATTTGACGCCAGGTGGATGCGGGCGAGGTGCTGGAGGGTCTTATCTTCTGCATCAAAATATGTTGCAACTCTGTTTCAATCCTGGCTCAAGTCGCATTCTCCAGCGTTTCACGATGTCTGTAATTTGCCGCGCCAGGTGCACGCAAGCGAGGTGCTGGAGACCGAATGCATTGACGACGCCGCAATTTCGTCTCCATTGCAGTGAATCACCAGGTTTCATGTGCAATCACTCTTGCTGCGCCAGGTGGATGCGGGCGATCTGCTGGACATGAGTGCATCGACGACGACGTCATTTCATTTCATCCCATTTCGTTTGCAATGACACATCAGATTTCATGTTGATTTCCTTGCGCAGGTGGACGCCAACGATGTGCTGGAGATCGATTGCATCGATGACGACGTCATCGGCGACGAGCTGATGGGCAAGCTCAGCTTCCCCATCGCCGAGAAGCTGCGGGAGCTGCCGCCTGACGCGCGCCTCGCCACCTGGGACGGCGACTTCCCGCTCACAGACGTGCGTGGACTATGCACATCGATATATGCGCTACTAGTTGTATTCTACGATTTCTGGTATTGCCCCTTGGGACAGCGACTTCCCACTCACCGACTGTAGTGACCTGACATGTTGTCGAAGGCGGAAGTCTTCCGCCCCACCTATCGCCTTAGTAATCAGAGCGGCCAGTTTGTATCAATGAACTGTCGATTCACTCCACTGGCCCCATGTTCACATCTGCAGGTGGCGGTGTGCGACATGCGGAAAATCGCGCCAAGGGCAAAGCTGAACCTCAAGATCCAGTGGATCCCATACACCTATCGCCAGACGGGCGCGGAGGCGGCGGCCGACAAGCAGCACGGCCGCCTGCATGGGCTCTTCCACAGCAACAAGGTCCGCTCGCGGTCCCGTGAATCAAAGTGGCACGCGTCAGCGCATAAGCAATTGACCTCAGCTGCCTTGCAGCAAACTATTCTGGTGGGCCCGTCAGCCCACCAGAATAGTTGCTACTGCCTGCTCGTGGTGTTGTCGCACCCTTGTCCCTCGGATGCCCACACTCCTTCTGCTCCATGCACTTCGTTTGCAGCAGCAACATGGCAATACACATTTTTTCTGCTCCATGCACCCTGGATGCAGCAGCGACGTGGCAGCTGCGGCCAGCTCTTTTTGTCAAGCAAGAGCTGGCCGCACATGGCCCTGCGCGCAGCTGGTCCCCAGAAAATCCGATTGCACTTGCCATGCAAACTGCTAACGGAATGTGCTCGCTGCCCGCAGAACAAGGGGCCAGCCGTGGTGGAGGCCTCTGCTGCTTCTGTGTCGAATGCTCCGGCCGAAAGCGTCGCGACGCACAACGACCCCACCGCCAATGCAGTGAAGAGGTGGGTGGTGTCCATGTGCATCTGTCGTTCTCATCGGGCCGTCGCTGCTCAGTTCAACATGTGCTCCAGTCAGCCTGTGCGCTACAAGTTTCGCACTGCGTGCTTCAACATGCATTGACACTGTGCGGTATGTGTTTTGCAGTACGCCCAGCCCAGCGGCAGCCAAGTCGACGCCGGCGATCTCGGCAGTGCGCGTGGCACCCTAGCTGGAGGTGGTCAAGAAGCTCTGTGCGTAGCTCCCTAACACCGCAGAGATGCAGTGGCCTTGCTCACTCTAGTGCTTGCGCGTTGATGTGAGCTAGGAGCATGGAGGATGTGCGCCTTTCTGAAGTAGTGATCCAGCAATGTTGCGAATTTGCCAGTTGCAGCCACGTCGTAATAGATTGGTACAAATGCAAGGGCCGTGCGGCGGGCACGCATCTTAAAGTCGTGAAGACCTCACGTTGCAAACTGCTGACGTGTCACCGTCTCAGCTCCGCCTCAGCGTCTGTATGCATTTTTGTATAGAAAATTCGTTTTGTGCAGCTTTTTCTTTGGTGTTCCAGCTCTTCTTCCAGCTGTTCTTCTTTCATCCGCATGTCAATCCCGCCGCCAGAGCCCCTCCACAGGCCAGTAGGCCTACTTGGGCGTGATGCAATTCCTTTACATTCCTTTTCTACTGGCCTGTGGAGGGCGACATGCGGCAACAAAATCAAAGCTGACGGAAGGAAGGAAGGAAATACATCATGCCCAAGTAGGCCTACTAACCTGTGGAGGGCCTCCGGCGGGAGTGACATGCGGATGAAAATAGAAAATTCGAGTTTGAAATAAATGTCGGTGGAGAACACTGAAATCACTAAGGAATGGACTTGGACTTGAACTTGGTTACATAATGTGCAGTCAATTGGCTGACTATAGCACAGGCCCGAAGGCAGAGGGAATACACAGCGGGAGGCAACGAGTTGAGGTGTGACGAAGGCAGCACAAAAATAGGCGGCGAACAAAACTCGCCAAAAATGTCCAAGTTCAAAAGGTGGTGGGTGCCCTAGGAATGCTGAAAAACATTTCCTAGTGCTATGTGCCACGGCTTTGTATGCTGAGGTACCCATGGGTGTGCAGTTTGCTGATGGCATGTCTCCCACATTTGATTCCCTGCTGGGTGTGAAGCAGGGGTGCCCACTTTTTCAAACCCTATTTAGCATCTTCATTGATGATTTTCAGGCTGAGCTCGAAGCCGACTCTGCCGGCTTCGCCCTTCCCACTCTATCCGGCGTGCAGACGCCGGCACTCTTCTACGCTGACGACCTGGCGCTGGTGTCCACCACCGTCGCGGGCCTGCAGGCGCAGCTGGACATGCTACAGGCATACAGCAAGCGCTGGCGGCTCTCCGTCAATGTCAATACGACGAAGGTGGTGGTGTACACCACGCCGAGAGGCAAGGTGACGGCACCACAGCTCTCTTACATGTCTGCCTTCATCGAGGTGCTTGACACGTTCAGGTATTTGGGGGTTGACCTGCACAGCACGGCGCGATTTGCAGTGAGCAGCGCAGACCGGGCGGCGTCCGCTCACTTGCCTGGGGGAGGGTGGTAAGGGAGTTGATGAAAGCGATGGAAAAGTGAACCTTTGACATGAAGGCTGTTGTGGAAATCGAATTAATCCGACTTATAATCCACAACAATGATGGAAAGATTGCCGAGGCAATCGAAAGCGCGGGCAGTCGTATCGAACGACTATAACCCTTCAACTCCACAACCGAGGAGCGAACTCACGACCTCTCGGTGTCCATTATAGACTGGGGGAGGGTGGCATTGCATAATCGCTGTCGAGACCTGAGGCTGCATGATCCCACACAGCATGATCCTACCCCCAAAGTCGGATTATAAGTCGAGTTGATTCGATTTCCACCACAGCCTTCATGTCAAAGGTTCACTTTTCCATCGCTTTCATCAACTCCCTTACCACCCTCCCCCAAGGTGGGGGCGGCATGGGCAGCAGCAGCGATTCGGTGTGTTGATGTTTGGGTTTGGGAGGTGACTATGCGGCGGCGCCCGCGGATCCCGCAGGAGGGAGCGGCTGGCTCAGATGCTGGGGGTGTTTAGCGGCTGGCTCAGATGCTGGAGGTGGACGATCGGGTGACCTGCATATTTTAGCAGAGGGGAGTTTTCTAGTCAGACACGTGTGAACCTTCAGTCATTTTGTGTTGGTCGCTTCCACCGCTATGCGAGGCGCCTCACAGCAAATCCGGTCCCGGCGAGCCGGAGAGCTCATGCGCTTCGTGCGTCACCGGTCCTTGCATAGTTGCGCGGGGTTATCGGGTTTACCTGCGGGTGCCGCGGCACCTCGCACTAGAAAATGTTTTTCAGCATTCCTAGGGCACCACCTCTTGAAACTTGAACATTTTTGGCGAGTTTTGTCTGCCGCCTATTTTTGTGCTGCCTTCGTCACACCTCAGCTCGTTGCCTCCCGCTGTGCATTCCGTCTGCCTTCGGGCCTGTGCTATAGTCTTGGGGGAGGGTGGTAAGGGAGTTGATGAAAGCGATGGAAAAGTGAACCTTTGACATGAAGGCTGTTGTGGAAATTAATTCGACTTATAATCCACAACAATGATGGAAAGATTGCCGAGGCAATCGAGAGCGCGGGCAGTCGTATCGAACGACTATAACCCTTCAACTCCACCACCAAGGATCGAACTCACGACCTCTCGGTGTCCATTATAGTCAGCCAATTGACTGCACCGTATGTAACCAAGTCCAAGTCCAAAGCCTGCACCGCCCCCAGGAAATCCCCATACACCCCGATGCGCTGCAATTTCTACCACAGCAGATCCCGAGGAATGGTGTCATAAGCCTTTCTGAAGTCGACATAACATACATACAATGGCTATTTATCTGTGCGGGCACGCTCAATGAGCGTGCGAAGCACAAACACCTGGTCAGTAGTGCGGTGGTCTTTCCGGAAGCCGGCCTGTCCGCGGGCGCGTAGGCCTAGCGCTCCGTCCGACGGAGCGCTAGAGAGCGGACGGTCCACTCCATGAGCCTGTCATTCAGCATAGAAGCGTATAGCTTGGCCAAAAAGAGAACCTACCGACATGCCGCGGTAGTTGCCAGGGTCAGACATTTCGCCACCCTTGTGGATGGGAGTGATGCCGCAAAGCGCCCAGGCGCGCGGCAGCGCACCCACTCTCTGGCATGCATTGAAGATGGCAGCAAGACACGGTGCAAGCTCAGCAGCAACTGCTGACAGGGCATCAAGATTCAGTACACCCACGGTCGCCTTTCCGCCGTGCAGGGTCTCAATGCCCTTGGCGACAGAGGCGGCTGTGAACTGCACGTTCGACTCGCTGCCGTCGGCGGCTGGCGGAGCGGCGCCGGTGTCGGCTGTCGACGATTCTTGCACAGCAGAAGGGATGACGGGCTGCTGCCCCAGCAATTCACGGAAGTAGTCAGCCATGGCTGCATCAGGCACGGAGCAAGCACGATTTTTGGCAACTTAAAATTTGCCCCAAAAGCGCGCCGGGTTGGCCTGAGCCAGGTGGAGAAGGGCGATGGCCTGGCTGCGCGTCCAGCGGCTCAGCTTGCGCCGCAGCATGCGCTGGCACTCAGCGCGTGCGGCGCAAGCGGCGTGCGAGCGGGGATCGCTGCGCATCGCCTGGCGTGCTGACCGGCGGCTGTCCGCCAGCTCCTTGTCCCACCACTCTGATTTGATTCGATTTGATATGATTTTACAAAGGGCGTCCAGACCAAGGCCAAATATCACGACAAGACCTTGCGGCACAACAACGAGACGGCTGAATGGTGTAACGGCGGGACGGTGGGACGGCGGGACGGTGATACGGCGAGCCGGCGGGACGGCGTGATGGCGGGACGGCACAACGGCAGGACAGTGGGACGGCGGGACGGCGGGACGGCGGGACGGCACAGCGGCAGGACTGCGGGACGGCGAGACGACAGGACGGTAGGGCGGCGCGGGCGGCGGCAGTGAAGTAGCGGCGGCGGCAGCGTGTCGAGAAACATCGGAGGGCGGTTGGCTGTGGATTGAGGGAGGCGGACGTGGGCGGCAGTGGCGGGCTGAGAGGGTGCAGCGGCTGTGGAGTGGCGGCGGCGGCAGCGTTTTGAGAAACACAGAGGGCGATGGGCTGTGGAGTGAGGGAGGCGGGCGTGGGTGTCAGGGGCGGGCTGGGAGGCGCAGCGGCTGTGGAGTCGCGGCGGCGGGCAACATGTTGAGAAACGCGGAGGTGGCGGGCGGTGGAGTGAGGGAGGCAGACGCGGGTGTCGGCAACAGGCTGGGAGGCGCGGCGGCTGTGGAGTGGCGGCGGCGGCAACGTGTCGAAAACCACGGAGGGCGGCGGTCTGTGGAGTGAGGGAGGCGGACGTGGGCGTCGGTGGCGGGCTGGAGGGTGCGGCGGCTGTGGAATCTTGGACTTGGACTTGGTTACATACTGTGCAGTCAATTGGCTGACTATAGCACAGGTCCGAAGGCAGACAGAAATGCACAGCGGGAGGCAACGAGCTGAGGTGTGACGAAGTCAGCACAGAAGTAGGCGGCAAACAAAATTCGCCAAAACAATGTCCAAGCTCATAAGGTGCCCTAGGATGTAGTCACCTCACAAGAAACATCAAGACACCGCCGCTGCCCATGCTGCCCCCGCCAAACAGCAAACCAGCGCCCCGCGCCTCGAAAGCACGAACGATTTAAGGCCTCACTCAGAGCTCGAGCCCCAGCCCTCCAGCTCTGCACAACGATCGTGGCAGTGCCGCAGGAACTCCCCCAAACTGGCAGGATCCTGCTGCATGAAAGCCTCGACCGTGGC
>JAABUW010003032.1_pt1 | contig 24531 bp, 20 predicted proteins | sample 5560081 | NCBI WGS metagenome assembly JAABUW01 (sample SAMN10711882, study PRJNA513363) | rock metagenome | isolation source: Antarctica rocks | place: Antarctica: Victoria Land, Knobhead sud | reverse complement strand
GTAAGAGCTATAGGTTAATTTTTGGATCAAAGGTATCAAGGGGGCTGAACAAGTCCTCTCCTTCACAGGTGCAAGTCTCTTGCAAGAACTCTACCCTTGCTCACATGTTCTCCCTAGGGAAGGGTAACAGGAATGGAAGCCGGGAATGGAAAACAACTTACTTTTCCTTTCCTTTAATAGGCCGCCTAGATTCCCTTCGCTGCATAAGGTATGCATCCCCCACCGGTTCTGTCGTCCCAGGCTCATCAACGATTTGTTCGGTCAAGAAGTCCAGTTGCCTGATACAGATACGGCAATGGTCCCTACACCTGCCCGTGAACCATTTGCGCGCCCACACGGCCCAACTTCCAAACGCACCTACAGCTACTATGCCCACCGCAACACCCGTATAGTTCAGCGTTCGTGCGGTGACTGGATTGATGGTAGGCAAGCAAAATGCTATGGTAATGAGGATAATCCAAATACAAGAGACAGCTCCAATAGGTTTGCTAGCTTTACCGAGATTAAAAGGGCCACGTTTGAAATTGGGCCATATCAAGGACAGGGCGATTGGGATCCCGTAGGAGATGAAGAGACCAATGGTGGCGATGGATGTGGTGCCGAAGAAGGCGGTCGTGGAGCCCAAGGAGGGTAGGCAGAGAAGGAAGGCGCAGACAGCTGCGAAGATGACGGCGCGGAAAGGGGAGAAGAAACGTGCGTCTAAGATATGTAATTTATGGGGAATGCCACCGTCGCGAGCGAAGGAGAACATCATGCGTGAGTTGCTAGTCTATCGAGGGATCAGTGTTGATTCTTATAGGATGGGCTGCAGTAGTGTACGTGCCCGTTGATGATGTAACGAGAGAGGGATGCTCACCATACTGAACAGTCCGCAGTGCCAGACGCAAAGCATGACGATAGTAATCAGGACGAGTCCGCCAGCTTCGCCGCATGAATCGGTAAAGATCTGCAGGACGGGAATCGGACTTGTCCTGACTTTATCAAAGTCCTGGATGGAAAAAAGCAGAGACAGCAGCAAAAGAAATCCACAGACAAAGGAAGCTCCTACCGCGGAGAGAAGGCACCAGGGGGCCACTCCTACAGCTTGTCTGGTTTCTTCACATAAATGCGCAGACGCGTCAAAACCGAGGAGGGTATATTGAGAGAACAAGGTCCCACATATGGCGACGTAAGCGGGTGAAGCTCGCACACTCCATCCGACTGTGTTCCCGTCTGCGGCGGTGCCGTCGAAGAATTTGGCGAAGACGAACTGTGCAGAATTGTGAGTTTTGGCACCCGAAAGTACGGCTATCCCGAGCGCCGCAATCAATACGCTGTTCAAGACCATGGCTATATAAATTGTATAGCGAATATGGCGGATGCCGAAGGCGTTCACAAAGACATGCGAGACCAGGATTAGGGCAACCATGGCCAGCGTCTTTCCAGCGGATGGATCATAGCCTCGCGTCACTTGTGCTGTGGTCGAGATGAGAGTCGCTAATCCGAAATCGGCGGCGGCAGTGATGGCAATTTGACCTAGAAGATTGAACCTATTGGACATTAGTCAGAGCTGAGAATCGTCTGTAGACGCGACGAATGCTCACCAGCCTGTGATCCAAGAGAAGAACGGCGCGTGTTGCTGCGGAGATAGCATGTATGCCCAGAAATAGGGGCCTCCGGAAGATGGAAGCGCGGAGAGAATCTCAGCCATGCTGGTCGCTACGAACATGGCTTGTGGCAGTCAGCAGGTGAGAAACTTCCTCACAACACATCCTGAGTCTGGACTCGCTCACTGAAGAACCCAACGACTATCCACCCAACTGTAATCACTCCGGGACCGCCTGTGTTCAGGCCATACATGAGAAGGCTTTCTTGCCATTAGCTTCATCTAATACCCTCTACAAGTCAGTTGAGAAAATATTCGTACGTGGTAATGGGTGTAATGACGCTCTATAAAGTCCAACATGATGGTCAGTCGTCGAAGAGGTTTCAAAAGCATTGCAAGAGGACTAACGATTATAGAGAAGGACACGCCAAAGTTTTGCCAGAAGCTCAGGTCCCGTCGTAGCTGTGGCGTATAGCCTAACTCGGCCAAACGGCCTTCATCCTTCACAAGGATGCTGGAAGAAGAGGTCGCTTCGGAATTTGGCCCCGGCGATGTAAGTTGCTCTCGGGTCGCTCGCCGGAAGAGGAAAGCCATATCGACAAACAAAAGAGCAATAGAAAAACGAAAGGTGGTGTCAAGGAAACATTGTCATTAGTTAATGAGAACTGCAAGGGACAAATGAGGAAGACCCTTTCCTTCCTGCTAGAGCGGGACCAGGAGGCTCTTGACGATATCAGGACCCATTGGCGACGGGAGTGTACTAAGGCCTATACTAATGCAGTAGACTTTACGACACGGGACGAGATCGTGGATCAACGGGCCGCGAACGTAGTCTTCTCCACAGGCAACTACACTTTCGGGTAGTGCTCCTCACACCCAAATCATAATTACCTGCCATAGGACTGCGGGATATATTTCCCGAGGAGTTCTTTGAGAAAGAAGGATGGCTGGATGACACCCAACTTGCTTCGTTTTCATAAACAGGAAACGAGACTGCAAGAGGTTCTCAGGTGTCAGCTCAAACACCGACTCTCTACAACCCAAGGGTAACCCTTATTTACCAAAAACGATGTGGACAGCTGATGAAGACGCGGCACAGCGAATTGGAAAAGATAGTCCGCTATCCTTGTCCAATGATTCGAACAAGAAGCAGGACAGGGAACGTTTCATCAATCAACATGGTGAACTACCCCAATGACCCTACCCCATCAAGCATAGCGGCTCCGGCTACGATCCTTCCACGGGTATTCTAGCCCAGGAACCAGAGGATGATCGCGCTTTTAGACTTTTCGGTCGCATAACAAACAAGGTTCGCATCATCCTTAGTTCTGGAAGAGATAAGACTCGGCTTCGTGATTGGTTCCTAACGGTGTTTGGAAGAGCACGCGACATAAGCTTAAGATCTCTTATCAGTATCCTTGCATCAATCTGGTGATGGATATACCCGCGCCTACGGAATTGACCTACACGATAGGACGAGGAGATGAGTGACAATATCCAGATGTGGATGGGGCCTACTTACTTCTGGACGGCACGAGTACGGCTCCAGCACCAAACCTGGAGGATATCGTACCATACCGGGAATCAGGACAGGTCCGATGGCTTTACTTGACCTTTCTACTTCAACGCCGTCTGAGCAGCGTGTCCCATACCACCTATTGCTACCATTCCTTTAAGGCTCACACACGATTCAGTCAGCATCAGAAAGATATAGAATGGTTCTGGAATTATGGACGAAACGATGTAACGCCTTTATGAGCCAAAGATCTTCACAAACTCTCCCACAGCTCCCATAAAGCATTCCGAAGCCTGTTGGCGGATGCCACATCTTCAGCTAGGCGAGTTATGCTCATATTGCAACTTTTGTCATGGCTCATGTACCCACCGCTGAAATTCAGGATCGGATGGTCGCTACATGGTTGAGTGGAAACCGGAGAGCTTGGTTATGGTTTGTTCTCGATGGCTTTAGGTACGCCCGAACTTCTAAATTGGTCGGAGGGTTTGTGAGGTGACCACATATACATGTATGATAAAGTGTTAATGGAGCCCAACAAATACATTGCATCTCACTCTGGGCCCAGCATCATTGTGCAAGCAACCAGAGTCGAGCGCAGGAAGACCGTGGCGGAAAATAATAGTCGTCAAAACCATGTATCCAATCGTGCACGCGCACAGAAATCATGAAAGCCTCCCACCATATCTCACAGCGCAGCTCACACTTTGTACAATCTAAACATCGGTCACCACCCCTCCAGCGGCTTCATCCTCAGATTGAGCCCATCCTTTGGCCTCGCCGTTACGCCTCCCTTGATCTCAAGTTTCTTATTCGGATCTTCCAACTCCCACTCAAAACTCCCCACCAATGCCGCCAAGAGGCATGCAAATTCGGCCTTGGCGAAGGCCTGCCCGATGCAGCTCCTTGGGCCATGCAAAAATGTCATAAACGCATAGTTGCTCGTTGCGCCTCCAGTATTAGTCTTGCCCGGACCCAGCCAGCGCTCAGGCTTGAATTCAGCCGCGTCAGCACCCCAAAGGGCGGTGCTAGTATTGACGGCCCAAGCAGACAACATGATTTTGGTGCCGGCGGGGACGTGGTGATTGAGGATGGTGGTGTCGTGTGCGGCTTCACGAATTGTCCCAGGCACAGGCGCATAGACACGTAGCGTTTCGTTGCAAACGGCGTGAAGGTAGGGCAGCTTGTCTAACTGTTCCGATGTCACCGTGGTAGAATAATAGTCAATGGGTGGAAGGTTTTCACGAACTTCGTCCCGTAAGCGGGTCTGAACCTCGGGGTGTTTGCAAAGGAGCCACATCGCCCATGTCATCGTTGTAGCGGTTGTTTCGTGGCCGGCAGCCAGGAAAGTCATCATCTGGTTGACCAGCTCCTCTTCAGAGAAGCCTCCGGATTCAAGGGCTACGGAGAGAATGTCAACATCGACACGCTTTTCCTTGTGATCAAGCTTCTCCTGCTTCTGGCGGATGAGCTGCCGGCAGACCTTCTTGATGGTTTGAGAAGCTTCGACAACGTTGCTGTTGTGTGCTAGTGGCAGTGCTCGGAGAAACCATTGAGGTAAAAAGAAGCCCATCAGTGCCATTATCTGCTGTTGCCGGGACGGTCGGAAGACCTTTCGGTACGTGGCATTGAGTTCGTTGTCTGGGTCATTGATTGAGTTGAAGTCTTGGCCCAAGCCTGCGACTCCGATAATATCGAGAGCTGGACAAGATACTCGAGTTAGCATGCCATTGTTGCAAGCTATTCAGTAACCCATCGCGATTATATGCAGAATGCAGATAATGAAAATAACCAGTGGAAGATGGATATTTACATAAGACGTACCTGCACGGCTACCCCAGCCACCGATCTCGACCACCGGCGCATCTTTAATGCTCTCAACGGTCTCCTTGCCCTCTTGCCGAGCTACAGATATCAGGGCCTTAACCAATTTCCGAGATTTGTCCCAGAAGACAGGGTACAGGTCTTTGGTATGGCGAAATGCGAATGCTGGCATGAGGTTTTTGCGTTGTGTCTAGACCTGAATATCAACACTTGAGATTGGGTCATTGAACCATAGACTGCATACCTTATGTTCATCGCCCTCTGACAAGATCAGTCCGTTCCCTAGGACTCGCCCCAAGCCATTCCTCAAAAATGCAGGTTTGACAAACTCGTAGCTCTTGGTGGTTAGGACCTCACTTAAGGCTTGAGGGCTTGTGAGGAGTAGTCTTTCGGCATTAAGTACGCTGTTATAATATATCAAGCCGTCATTGGGTATACTGTTGATCCAGTCTTGATGAGGCACACCAGATGGCTCCTCTATTATGCGTTCGAATTGCCCGTTAAAGAACGAACCGCCCTGTAGCTAATAATCAGTGGACGGTCAGAGCCTTTCGTCCGTTAGCAACTTACGGGTGGCTGAGGAAGATGGCGCAAAGGACTAAAGAATTTCGGCCATAGAATCACTTTCCAAAAAGCTCCAAGGACAGATAGTATTGAAATGAGGATGAAGAAAGTACCGAAAAACGAACGCGACAGCGAATATTGAGGTAAAAATTGTCTAAGGCCGGCTGAACCTGCAATTGCAGTGAGAGCAATCTGTGGCCAAGGCAAGTCCATGGTAGCACCTGTAAAGATGAAGAAACTCTTTTCCATTCAACGTATCCAGTACGTAGCTGCTGCAGGAAGTAGATGCTTGATCGAGTGGCAATTGTAGATGATATCAGTGCAGGAAGTCAAAGCCCAGAACTCGATGGAAAATTAGTCGCCATATCATAAACAGACATCGAATAGTGAACAGTTCTCATTAGTGTGCAAGAGCACAAGGTCGACAAAGGATGTTGCGCGAATGGAAGCAGGAAATGGTATAAACCAGACAAATTGTTGCCTAGGTACGGCTTTAGCACCAAGACTTACTTTACTCTTAGTTCGGCGTATTCGTTTTTAGAGTCTGGTGAGCGGTAAGACAGTTTTGTCGCATTGTACGGTAAAGCATACGTACAAATGTCTCTAATGCCTAAGCCCAAAATACTGGTTTGCGTCCTTGCAACGAAGTCGGAAGCGACCTGCGAATGCTCTACCATCAAGTGGTAGGCCTAATACCCCGAGTCTCACCTTCCTTCCTCCCGTTCATTTTCTGAGGGATTGTCTTCGCCTTTCATGAGAAATGATGTCCTTCCAGTGGGCTTGAATTATGTGGTCCATCGTCAAGCAGAGAAATGTGCAATCAGCGCATGGTCTTCGTATGATCATGGCAGTCTCGGCTGACATGGAAACAACATCAAGGCAGAAACTTGCATGGTGCCATCCGAAAGAACGTCCTCCTTCCTTTGGCAAAACCAACTCGAGATGTGTAGATTTCTGCAACTTCGGGGTTGGCGGCTTGGCGGCTTGGCGCCTCTTGGCCGGACCGAGCCGGACCACCTCTATCGACGATAACCTTGGGGCCGAGGGGGCGGCGACGGTGCGGCCTTTCCCTTGATCGCACATATCAAATCGAAACGAAAAAATTCGCAAACACATAGGAAGATAACCCACGAAGTGCAACCCACACCCAGAAGCCCACACACCTTCCACCCAAAATGCCTTCCCGCTCCAATCCCAACATGCCCACCTCCCGCAAGCCCAAGGGGGCCAGCGCGCTCAAGTCGAAACGGCAGAACACGCAGCGCCTCGCTGCGAACAAAATCACAAAACCCACTGCGCGAACGAGCCAGGCTATCAGGAGAGCGGCGCCACTGTCAAGAAAGAAGGCGAGGAAGGTGGACAAGAAGATTGGGTATGCGAAGAAGAGAGCGATGGAGGAGGCTGGGGAGGTGGAGATGAAGGATGTGGATGATAGTAAGGCTGCTAGGAGGGCTGCTAAGGGGAAGGCGGGGGATGAGGAGGGGGAGAAGATGGAACTCGACAGGGTTGAGTGAAGGGGATCAGGGGATGATTAAGGCTGGCTTTCGTGCATTTGATGCCTTGGATGGGATGGCATGATATATTAGTAGTGAGCAAGCTACACGAATGTGGCAAGAGAGAACGGGCAAGAATAGTACAGGCCGCTTAAAGCGTGTAAGTGGTTGGCATCCTATGAGCGGCTTGACGTAGCTAATATCAGTCAGCAAAGCTGGATTACGATCTCTTCGGGATGCCTTTTGATTGAAAATCACAACACCGCCTACAGAGCACCGTCGAGCGCTGCGATAGCGAGGTTGTCATCATGAACTTCATAGTCAACATCAACCCTCTTGTGCTCTTCCATGGAACCCTAAAAGCCAGTCCTCTCCAGGTCAGAAGCTGAGAGCTACCCATTTCTTACGCCAGACGGAGCGCCTTACGAAATTCGTCAGAGTCACTCTTGATGGGCCTTCTGTCCTTTGACTCTAAATGCTGATAACCTCTTACTTGATCCGCCACCAGGATTCAGCCTGTGTATGCTGCAAGAATTGCCCTCAGGCTTTCTTCTTGAACTCTGATTAGCTCCTGCGCGCCTTCGACATACTCTATAGCCTGCACAGTATTGGACGTCAATGCGAGCTTGAGGCGTCAACATTGTCAAACTTCGTTGGGAATGATTTAAAGCTATGATGGCATAGCCGCTGTCGAGCCAGTGGAAGATCAAAGAAACAACTCTGGACCTAGCTCGGAAAGTGATTGTATCGACATGTGGGCATAGATCGATTGCAATTAGCGCTAGCCGTGCCGTGCTTGAAAGTCATTCAATGCTAAGGCTGGGGGCTGGGCGATATCGTGCAATACATGTTTCGTGCAGAAGCGTTAACGGTCAGTGCGAGATGACTCGGACCTGACCACGAGCAAACACCGAACGTCTCTACCACTTCCGTCACCTCTTCGAAAGGCGCTGTATAACATTTTCTCATAATAATGTCCTCCATCTTGTCTACCATCGCCGGGTACTCAAACAACAAAGTAGCCGCATAATTGTGGCCGTGATTGTTGGCGCCATGACGCCCCATCGCCATGAGTTGTATTCCGTACAGATTTAGGATCTTTAGAGTGTCCAAGTACGCATGTTGACGCTCTTCATTGTCTGACAGGGCGGTAGCAGTCCAATGGCAGTAGTAGAGGCGTCTAAAATCCTGCTGCCCGTAGCATTTGAGTAGCCACTTGTCCGCTGAATGGAGGATGATGCCTAATTCCGCCTTGGCGACAACGGAGGCGTTCGAGACAAGGCGTCTGTTGTGCTGCAGAGAAAATTGATGCGGAGACTGGCCTGTCTCTTCGATAACGGATGGATACTGGACCTTGAGCAATGTTTGTGCCTCTTCGAAGCAAGCGATGGAACGAGGGAGGACTGCATTGGATATCGAGAGTGTGTTGAGACGCCAGATGCGGTAGAATTTGGTCGAGGCGCTATTGAGTGATACGATCGTCCCATGGCTATCGAGTGACTTGAAGAGGTGAAGGAGTAGTTCTGGGGCGAGCTCCGAGAGACTGGCGATGGGCATGGTTGAGGTCGATGACTGGTGCGAAATCAGAAATGGTTGTCGTGGCCGGATGGAAGTTGTTAGCTTATGAGGATGGTGGTCTGATGGAATGTTTGCGTGGCCGAATTGAAATTCTGTGATGAGTGAGGTAACGTTTGGAGTAACACGTCAAGGCAAATCCAGGACCAGAATGCTCAACCCAGCCTAGCATAATCCAAATTAAGTAGACATATATGACACTGTATGGAACGCGAACGGTAGAGAGGGCGATCTCTTTCGGCCAACGATCTGTCCTCCATCACTCTGTTCCAGTCTGTATCCATATCCAGCGAAGTGTTTGCCCAAATGCCAGAGATTGGCCGACAAGCGGTCACAATAACGGAGGTAAACCAGCCAGCATCCTGCATGGATTGCAGCGAAGAGCACATGATGTGCTACGCCATTGTCTGATATCGCCACACCATCAGTACTCATCCCCAAATACCATCACTCTCTCCACGCCGAAATCATCGACCCAACACCTGAACATCCCTCCACAATTGAAGTCAAACACTACCTCGCCCTTCCCCCTCACCAACTCAATGCCGATAATGCCACCTTCTCCCTCGCCAGTATCCCCCCAGCGGTCACCAGCTGATCTCTGCAGCTCTCCAAACGGGCCTGCAATTTGGTTGACTGCTGAAGCAAGGGAGCGGTCTGGAGAGAAGCGAACAATGGCACCAGCTGTGCGAGCAGCTGCCAGACGAAGGAAGCTGTCGCCATTACCCGTGCCCGTTAAGGCTACCGCTCTGATGCTGTTCATTGGTGGTTCCTTTTCGGAAACGGCTGCTGGAGGAGACGATAACTGTTTGTAGCTAGAGAAGTTTGGAATGCAGTCACTGAAAACATCGCGTAGTCCGTCCGCGAGTCCTAGTGATGTGCGTTGTTCCTGGTGCTGCCGCGGTCTATTGTCTCCCTCAAGGGGTGACACGTCCCATTCCTCAGCCCAGAACCCGGCGCCGATCGTTGGTGTGTCTCCAATCCTGCAAGGCAACTTGTTCGTTAGGCCACCAGTACTGGTGGCTACGCAAAGTGCTCCATACTGATCCAAGGCAACGCAGCCCACAGTACCTTGCGGGAGATACTCCTTGCCATCCCATCCAATCTCAGCTTCGGGCCACACTGGAACTTTCGAATCAGGATCACAGGCCAACAAAGGACACTCATAATTTTGAGAATCCCGCCATAGGTTCTCTGATCTCAGGTCTTGATTTGGGTTGACCAGTTTACTGTCAGAAACTTTCTTCAGGCCTTCTTTATGCTCATCCCATCTTCTCCTTGTCCAGAAGTAGCTTTCAGGAACCATTTCGAGACCCCAACCCTTGGCTAGATTCTCGACGGTTTCCCCTCCAAGGCAAACATGCCCTTGTGCACCTCCAGAGCCTCCACTAGGGTCACCACCACCACCATTGCCCCCACCTGTGCCGTCGGTCTCGCCACGAACAAGCATCTCGCGTGCTAATTTGATAGGATTCTTTACCTTCTTGAGGAGAACAACACCGCATGCTCGTTTGCGGTAGCCGTAGGTCACCATCACCTTGACCCCAACACTTAGAGAAGCTCTTGCTGCTAGAAACTTGGAAAATGACAATATGGCTCTCTTTCAAAACAATGAGAGGACTGATTGTTCTATAGAGTTCTCGCGTAGAAGTAAAAAAAGTGGGACTTACGGATGCTTCCAATTCAATAGTGCCATCCCTCGTGAACACCTACCCCCTCATCATCAGTCCATGCAATGCTAATCATCCAACGACAATCGGTCCCTCAACCTACAGCACCCTTCCCACAGTTAAATAGTGGACAGTCCTCAAACATAGTCACAGCATGAGTAGCAGCGTCCAAAGCCGTAGCACCTTCCGCCAGCAGCTCAGATGTAGAACGATAGATACTACGTAGCTTGGCAGCGTATTTCTCGTAGGCTTCGTGTGAAAGATTGTCACGAGTGATGTTGCCGGCACCGCCATGGACGATGAGGCGAGGTTTGATGGTTGATGTGAACATGATGATGTATGGAGATAGAGGGCGTGGTCAGATGGCAGTACCGAAGAGGCAGGGGAGTCCTCGGATGACGCTGCAGAAGTATTGACGACAGGTCTAGTTCTGTTGTTTCCCAAGAAGGGGGTAAGACCGAAGAATCTACGCTCAAGCGCTAGCGCTAGATTTCAGGTTTTGAAGTCAAAGTCGACTATGGTTTTGCGGAACTACGAAGGGAAAATTGTTGCACACTCAAGGTGGATCTAAAGAGAAGAGGGTCTTAATTATATCTAATTCGCTTAATGGGGTATCTACAAAAGTTCCCAAAAATATCCGCTGCTAGAGAACCTCTCTCCGATACTACCTGAATGGTAGTTCCTCAAACACCTTTCTGAATATTTTCCGACTGTTGTATAAGTTCAATAGCCGTAGTCGTTCATTGTCAAGATGAGCACTATCACTAGCTTGACCGCATGGTAAGTGCGCCGCAGGGGCGCTGAATTCCTGCTCGAGGAATCGAATGGCTGGAATGGATCCACCTTCTCGAATATAGAGGGGCTTCTGTGGAAGAGGCTTGTTTTTATTTGACGGTTTATTCTTGGTGTCCATCGTAGGTTGCGAAGGGCTGCTATGGGTGTTTGACAAGGTTGAAGACGTTGCTGGAGCAAGTCTAGGGCTCTTCAGCCCATTCGTGAGGTCCTTGGACATTCTCCTGCCGCTCGGGATGGATTTCCTCCTCTCTTTGCCAGTCAGCCCCCATACTTCCACGACCGCCTTTTCCAGCATTTGGAAAATCTCATTGCCAGGATCACCAAGCCATGGTTCAGCGCGGTGTTCAAATTTGATGGTGAGTTCATTGGCAGAATTCAATTTGTCGAAAGCTTTCACGAGGGCTGTCAGCAAGGTCTCTTCTATCTCAGCAGTAGTCTGATTTGGCACCAGTCGAAGTGAAAGATCAGCTGTAGCAGCCCTGGATATGATGGTTGTGTTGGTAGGGCCAGAATTTTTGATACGGTGGATGGTGAGAGATGGTTGTTGCCATCTTGCTTTGAATGAGTCCTCAAGATTCTTGGCGTCGCCAAGGTCTGGATCGTGTTCAAGAAGTATCTCGCTGATGTCTCGGTAGCGTTGCCTCTCTGATCTGGACATAGGCGGTATGTTGTCATAAAACCCAGTAATTTTGACCTCTCCATTCGCGCCAGTCAGCCCTGCAAGTAGTGCTATCAAGTCTTTCAAAGCCTCGCTGACGAGTTGGCTGCCGTCAACGCCACTGTGGAGATCCGGACGCTCACTTGCAACTTCAATTGAAGCTCGAACGACTCCCCTAAGACCATAGGTAAGACAGGGAATGTCGTCGTTGAGCCAATAGCTGTTGGCAAGTAGGATCCAATCAACGTCACCTATGATATGTTTGTTCTGTTTGATCGTTTGCTGAAATCCTCTAGACCCAGATTCTTCTTCACCTTCGATTACGAAGATGATTTCAGAGCCCAGCTTCTTTCCCGCGACAAGATCAGCAACCGCATATATAGCCGCCACTATTGGACCTTTGTTATCAGATACCCCTCGACCATATAAATAGCCATCAAGGCCTTGCATCTCAAATGGATTAGCCTGCCATCTTTGCTCCCAGTCCTCCGCTGCGACCACATCATAATGGCCGTAGAAAAGTATTGTCTTGCCTCTAGCCTTGCTCTGACATCTACTTCTGAAGCGGGCGAAAACCACGGGATTTCTGTGATTCTCTGTGTTGAACAAGTCTGTCTCGGCACCGAACTGCTTGAAGAGGTTTCTCAAGTACGATGCGCCACGTCGGCAGTCTTGAGCATACTCTGGTTTCGAAGACACTGTGCGGTAAGATACCAGCTTCTCTAGAGACAAAACAAGTTGCTCTGGAGTTGTTAGATTCAGTAATTCCTATGCCAGAGCGACCACTGACCATTGCTGATGATGGAACCTTTGTTACGCCTACTGATACATTTGCTGATATCCCAGATAGCAATACAGCCATCATTTCCACCAGTGACGTACATCTCGTTGCCGCGAAATGAAGTGACGCAAGAAGCTAGGATAAGCTGATCGTGTGCCTTCCATCTGCTGATGTTCTCGTGCCGCGAGTTGAGAATCTTGTCTCCGGTTAGTGAAGATATTCATGCTGTAGAGATCAACTAAATGTGTCACCTTTGCGAATCCATGTGCGGCTCCACTAAAGATCAAACCATGGCCAGCGGCAAGGGTGAGTGTATCAGCTGTGTGGGCCTTCACCGTTCGGATCAGTTGACGAGTGTCAAGATCCCAGATGTCGACAGCTCCCTCCAATCTTCCAGCGTACAATACCGTACCGTCAAGAGCAAGAGCAAGAACGGAGTCGTCGCCATTTTCAACAGCTACTGGCTTCTTAGGACCATCATCCCCATCACCCCCCAGCGACCAGAGCTTGATCGTGCCCTCCCCTCCACCAGATATCAATGTTTCCACATCCGCGTCATCGCTGAGGCCTTTCGCTAGCAGCATACAATAGACATAGCCATAATGTGCATATTGTATGATATGGTCCTTGTCGATCTCCAGATCTTGTCCCCTCACAGCGCTAGAGCCCGACGCCGATGGCGGCCGAGGTGTTGATATTCCCGTAGGTCCTTTGGAGTCAAAGAAGCGATGATTACGTTGGGAAGGGTGAAATGCGAGATCTGGCCGAGGTCTGGCGTCTTTCTGTGATAGGTCATACCACTATCGGAGATCAGGACATGGCCAACGATAGCGAGACCAGAGGGTGAAATACCTGTATGCTCGTATTCTGGGCCCCGAGATAGACGGTCTGTAGGTTCGAGGAGTAGACGACGGAGAAAACATCACCCACATCGTACTTGGAATATATAGAATACAGCCGGTCAAAATTGCCTGTGCACCAGACCTTCTCATGTCAGCTATATGAAAGGTGGGCCAAGAGTAGCACATATACGTTGACGATAGCATCTCCGGCGCTTGAAAAGAGGAGCTTCTTGTCTGTAGACAGGCAGAGACACAGGACGCTCCCCCGGTGTGCGTGTATGCTTGATAGTAGATCAAATGTTTCAAGAGACCAGACTAGGAGGTCGCCGCATTGCGTGCCTGCAAATATCTTCGACTCGGACACAAGTAGGGCAAGTATAGATTTCTGGTTTTTGACCTTGTGGAACAACGTTGGGGTTGGCACCGTCAATGTGGTTAACGAAGCACCATCGTGGCTTTCAGCGTCGGTGGTAACATCTGACTCATCGTGATCTGTGCTTCCCTGTATCTTTCTATTTACTGTTGAGCTGAGAAGTGAATGAGCCATGAGCCAGCTAGATCCAGTGCAAACGAGCGTTGCTCCCTACAGTAGGTCGCAAGTGAGGCTGGTCGACGAATTGACAATTGTCTTCCCTCTCTGAAGCCCATAATGGTTTCCCCTTCTTCTGCACAGCGAGCTGACATCTTAGATTGTCCTGCACACCTTTGACTTCACCGCCAGATCCAGCTTGATAGTGATTGGTGAGATTGCGCATGCTGGCGCCATCCGGCTATACTTCGGCGGGTTCCTTACTTCTACTCGTCGGAAAGTTTGTCGTAGAAATCAATTAACATATAGTGACTAAACCGTCTCTACTCAGGTGTTCACGGCAATTGCTCGTGTGATTGTGTCGCTCTGACAAAGATGATCGATATCTCCGCCCATGCCTGCTGTCCGCGCGCGATTGTGTTATCGGGATGGCCCCCAAAGGAGGACAGACTCAACGGAGCAAGAAGAGCCTGTTGCAACAAGACAGTCGCGAGTAATGGCTTCCGTAGTGTCAGAGTGCACGGATACCCTATCGACCACCTATGTTGGTATCGATGATGCAGATGAGACCATGGTGAACGGGCAAGAATTTGGTGATGCCTTGGGGCCAACCAGGCCAAACAACATGAAGAATGGGCTGCTTGGAGGACATCATGATACCAGGGAAGGGGTCTCCAAGAAGGATACGAAAAACACTCCGCCAGACGAACCGAAGCGCATGGAGCACCCATCCTTAGACAGTGGTCCAAGTCATGAGGATGAGAAAGACAAGGTCTTGAAGCTATCGCCTGCTAGGTTATATGAGCTCACATCGTCGCCTAAGTGGCTACCAATGCGCAGGTCCGTTGAACATCTCAAAGATCGATATGTTGAGGATGCGCGAAGTCCCCGGGATCGATGGACAATCTCTGAAGGACCTGGGCGAGGAACAAACAATGAGGCAAGAGCGAAGGACAGGAGTCAATCAGTTAGCGTGTTTGCAACTCCAACGGCTGCGGTTCAAGAAGACGGCAATCACTCGGACAAGGATTTGGAGCACGGTGGAACGCCACATTCTGCTCCTAATGTTTCTCCATCACTCCTGAGGAGGAGGATGTCTTCCTCTAAAGTCCTGGGGTCCTCCAAAATCCCCCCAGTACCATCCTCACGACGATCCAAGGTCAATCCACTGCCGCTTCGCTTCGAGGACTCGAAAAATGCAAGCAGGTTCGCTGCGATCGAAGGCCCTCCAGCATCGCCGATGCCTCAGTCGATACCAATCCCGCCTTTCTCACTTTCAACATACCTTCAACTCGAGCTTTCTTTCCAGCGCCCATCACCTTTGTACATACATCGATCGATTACCAGTGATTTCCCATATGAATCTTCTCGTGTCAAGATAGACCGTCTTAAAAATTTCCTTTTCCTACCTCCCCAGCTAGAACAGATCCTGTGGTTTGGGGCGCTTGCATGTCTTGACGCTTGGCTTTACTCCTTCACCCTTTTGCCTCTACGATTTCTCAAAGCTGTTTCTATCCTAGGCCGCTTTTGGTGTCGATCTATCATTATGGAGGCTCGGTTCATCGCAAGGTTCATCTACACCGGAATTGGCAGGATGTGGCAAAGAAGACTATGTCGCGAGAGTATCAATGGCTCTGCTACAGAAAGCTCTTCCAACGAGCCAGCTCTTACCAAGGACTCCGCAAATGACATTGCAACACCAATACCTGCAGAGAAAGCAAGCGAGCATGATTTCGTTCAGAGACCAGAAACTAAACGGAGGGCTCGCAGTAATTCCATACAGCAGCATCAGAGGACAAAGTCCATGCCTTCAGCCTTGACACAAGACCATAAAGCAGACATATTGAAAGGGTTGCTAATCCTTATTAGTTGCATCATATTGATGTACTTTGACGCCAGCAGGATGTATCATGGCATCAGGGGGCAGGCTGCGATCAAACTCTATGTTATCTATAACGTCCTCGAAGTCTGCGATCGCTTGTTCTCCGCCCTCGGTCAGGATGTCCTTGAGTGTCTCTTCTCCAAGGAGTCACTCGAGCGGAAGCCTGACGGCCGCAGTAAGGTCTGGAGACCTTTCTGGCTGTTCATTCTCGCCCTCTGCTATAACTTGGTACATTCAACAGCCTTGTTCTACCAAGTCATCACTCTCAACGTTGCAGTCAATTCGTACTCTAATGCACTGCTGACTCTACTGATGTCTAACCAATTCGTCGAGATCAAGTCCACAGTCTTCAAAAAGTTCGAGAAGGAAAACCTGTTTCAGCTGACATGTGCGGACGTCGTTGAGCGCTTCCAGCTGTGGCTGATGCTCATGATCATTGCGTCTCGAAATATCATCGAGACCGGAGGTCTGAGTCTCGGTTCCTCCAGCGGTAGCCAAGGTGGAGAGTCTGCCTCGGCGTCTTCTCTCGTCGGATCCGGAATCCTGCCCAAGAGCTTCACTATCTTCCCAGAATGGACTGGCCAAATCATGGGCCCATTCTTCCTCGTTCTTGGAAGCGAGATGCTTGTTGATTGGATCAAACATGCCTATATTACGAAGTTCAATAATACCAAGCCTGCGATTTATGGCCGCTTTCTTGACGTCTTGGCGAAAGACTACTATTCCCAAGCCTTCACCGACCAAAATCTCACCCGTCGGCTTGGTCTTCCAGTAATTCCTCTTGCATGTCTGTTCATTCGAGCTTCGGTCCAAACTTACCACATGTTCTTGGCCACGCACGTGCCACTCCCCTTCCCTTCTACCGCCACATCTATCTCCCTTGAATCGGCGACTGCATCACCCGCTACCACAGCTGCCCTCCAGCATATTGACGACATCTTCCGGCGCGCATTAGGGCGTTCTACTTACGGATTTGGCGATCCCACTCTGGCGCCGAAAGTGAGCTTTTGGACCGTCGACGACATGATCGCATTCATTGCCATGGCGGGCTTCTTCCTCCTCTTCTTCCTCGTCCTCTTGGCCCTCAAGCTTTTGCTAGGCATGTGTTTGCTCTTCTTTGCTCGAAGCCGCTATAGAGGCATGAAAGAGAGGGAAAATGCTTCCGTACATGCGGAAGGTAGACGAGTAGGTGGATGGGGCGTTGTGGAGGTGGATGAAGACAAACGGAGATGGATATACCAAGATGATCCTGACGGGGCGAGAAAGCTCAGGGAGAGGGAAAGGGACATCAAGGAGAAGGAGAAAAGAATCAATGAAGAGGGTGGAGAGTCCTTTGCTGGGGTCAGTCGGTACACAATGGCTGCGAAAAGGATCTGGTGAGACTGCTCAGCTTGGCGCCAGGTATTTATATCTGGTGTAGCATCAAAACTTGTTCTCTTCTTGTCCGCTACTAGGTGTATCAGTCATGAAGATCTCCATGGGCTTTCACTATCCGTCCTTGTCCGATCGTCGCGATCTTGAACGTCGTGTACCTCTGATTCTCAATACGGATGCAAGTAGTATTCTTGCCCCATCATATGGCTGCTCGTGCCCTTCATGCCATTGTTGTGATACCGTCTACCGAGTTTGCCGCTGTTCCGATGTTCAAAATTCGAGTACCCAACCACCCAACAATGTCCACGCCATATATCAAGCCAACGCTTCAACTACGCATTTCCAACGTTGAGACGTATCTCATCCTTGAGTTCAAGCGATGTCCGAATTGTAACACTGCGATATGAGAATGAATGTGTGAAATGGCTGGTTTGCGACCCTGGACGCGCTTCCACCATATCTGGGGCCATTTTCCTGCGGAGTGCAGAGTGGGATTATTGGGGTGAACACACGGCTGATGGTGGTGGATGGACTAGTGCTGGCGGCAAGCTGTTGGGGATGTAACCTTCCAATCGTTTGCTGGGCTGGAATGGAGGGCAAGATATCTTACTATATGGTAGGAGAGCGTAGATGAAATCCGGAAGCTGGGGGTTTGGGACCGAATTGTGGTGGCCTTGATAGCCTCAAGCATCATGTATGCAGGCGAGATTAGTCTGTAGCAGCGTGTTGGCTGGTGATTGATCAAGTATATGCAAAAGCGTTGGGAGTGTCCGTTGGGCATGATGCTTTGAGAGAATCTCCCCATGATTTCCGAGGTCATTGCTTTGTACATTAGATGATCGTAGCGAGCAAACTTCAATCGTATCCAAACGGTGCAAATATATTTTCAACTAAACATCAACCGTAACGGAGAGGGTTTCTTGACTTTCTTGTCCTTTTTCGTCCCCTTCGAGCTCGCTTTCGAACTACCCCTGGAGCTTCCCTTAGTGCTCTTCTTCGAGCCCTTTTCGCTCTCACCATTACTACTACTCGCCTTCTTGCTACCACTCCCCACCTCCTTTCTTGTCGTCTCCGAAGCTCTAGCCTCGTTCAGGTTCAACTGCGAAAGTGCAGCAGCGTGTGGTGTGATGAACTCGCCATCGACGCTCGTCCCAATACTCTGCTCCTGCTCTTCCGCAATGCCTCGTCTCCAATTATCGATCCTGCTCACATCTCCGCCGATCTCGACCATCTCATCCATGCCTGGAACCTCGATCGCGTTCTTCGCCCGTATCTTCTTGATGATCTTGAATCCACCGAAAGCAACGATGGTCACACCCACGGCTACGCCTCCGGCGATGAGGAACTGTGGACTAGCTAACAAGGCAAAAACTGCTGGCGAGCTGCCTTTCATGGCTGTCAAGACACCAGGTGCCATCTTCGTCACGATGTTGCTGATCTCTGCCAAGGTGAGGGCTACAGCGGCCATGGCGTCGGGGTTCTTTTGCAAAGTGGTGATAATTGCAGAGGCGGAGTATTGGAGACAGTCGGCTTCCTCAAGTATGCGCCTTACTTTCTGTACTAGACCTTTGAATTGCTCTTCGTCCGCTCCCTTACGAGCCACAGGGAGCGGGGGCGGTATGGGACCATAGGCAAGATAGGCAAGGTCCATGTCGATGTGGGAAGGCGAGGCCAAGGGTGAAGTCATGGATCGTTTGGCTAACGCTCCTGGCCGCGGGCCGTCGTATTCGTCCTCGTGCGCAGAGTGCCTTCGCGCAAGTCCTTCGGGCTTAAATGTCAGAGAGTGAGGAGAACGTGGAGAGGAGGGGGAGCGCAACTCTTGCGAGTGGCGATTGTCTGAGGCTGGATATATGGTCCTTGATTCGCTCCTGACAGACGTCCCAGTGTGTCGGTGATGTGCAGAAGGTCTGCTGCTGCTCCCGCGTTGGGAGTGAGTCCGGGAAGCCGCAGGGCGATTACCGTCGACTGTGGCTCCTTTCAGTGCCTTGCGTGACGTATTTTCTTCATGATCATAGTGTCGGCTAGCAGCCACTTCAGCTTTCCTTTCTAGGTATGCGGCTTTCGCCTCTTTGAAGACGTTGACGAGGTGTTTGCTCTGTCGAGCATCGGTTAGCTGAGTTAGCCAAGGGGCCAACGCTCGAATACTCACTGTGCTAACTGCCTTCCCAGACTTGTCCACAACCGCTATTGTCTGGATCAATGCTGCCATATTGATTATCTGTTGGTCGTCGGGCAAGGGTGGTTTTTGTCCGTAGAAACTTAGACTGCTTGCTTCGCTCTCTTGCCTTGCCTTGGTGCTGTTCGTCGTGATAGAATGGATGAGCAATGCAAGACTAATAGCGCAGAGAAATTCTTTCTAAGACAAGACGAATACACTAGGAGAAGGACAATGAAATCGCTTGGCTTATGAATTTGCTCATAGTTCATGTGCGACCTGCTGTGTTGTATATCGACATGTGTTTGGTCTAGATATTGGACGTATACGAAAGAGAGAGATAGCAGCCTGTCATGTAGCAAGTTTGAACAAGAGCATGATCTATTCGAAACCTTCCGTCTGGGATATTCGGGAGCTTTGTTGGCGCTCTACGATTGCTTGCCCTTTGCCCCTCGGTTCGGGCGATTCCAGCATAGGTCAGACGATCGGGCAAGCCTGCATTGGGCTTGAGCAATGTGTCAGTGTGTTCCATGAATCACTGCAAAGTGCTAGGAATAGCATGCGCCGTAGTAAAGACCAAGATGAGACTCGGGCATGTCATTGGACTTTAGAGGTGGTGGCCAGAACGAGCCAGGAACGGCGTCAATCCAGGCGCCGAAAGACTCAGCTGCCCGCGCACGCAGGGCTGGCAACGAGGGCAGTGCTTGATTGCTATTGTTGACCACTTCTCTACTCCGTACACTGAATAGATGTACCGACAATAATATTGCCCGTTATCGTTTTGAAATTTGCTTGGTCCTATGGGACTTTTCTACAGGCTATCTTCGATCCAAAATAGACTACTCCATTATCCAATGCTTGGCCGTCATAAACTGCGTGAAAGGGGTATCATTCGCTAGTATAGCAAACCAAAAGACCATATGCTTCTCAGTAACGAGGAGGCATCCGCCTACCAGTTCCCGGCCCAGCCGTGGCAGGTCTGTAAGGAACGGGGCCGATGCGTGCTTGTTGCCACGATCCTCCATGAGCATCAATCAGGGCATTGTCGTAAGGCGCTACTGGTAAAGGCGCGGTTCCCGATCGTTGAGGAGTATCTTGATTATTTCCAAAGTAATTCATTTGCGGCGGCCTTTGAGGCTGCGTGAAATTCCTCACTTGAGGGAGGCTAGATGAGGGCGCTGGGTATGATGGTGGTACCGCAGTATACCCAGTGTTCTGTGTGTTTGGATTGAATGCTACATATCCGCTACTGTTAGATCGTGGTCCATCCGTCCTGAGCTTTGGGGGCTGAGATTGCATCTCATATTCCTGCGTAGCTGTTCGGTCGAATGCAGACGCAAGCGGTCCTATCGTGCGTATCCTAGGGTCCGAGGACATATTCTGTGGCATGGGCTTACGGATCTGTTGTGCTAATGTGCCAGGTACTGGCATTGACCTCCCACCCACATCAACATTCTGCCGAGAAGGGGGTCTCGTTAGCAACGATGAAGAGCCGTAGGACCTTTGTGACCCCTGAGTGCCGCCCGTCAAACTTCGGACGGGCGGCATTTGGCTGTGTGATGCACGTCCAGAGTGAATCTCAGATGGCGGACCCTTTGAACCTGGAGCACCATAACCTAGAGGGGCCGCTGAGTTAATTAGGGACGCGTCGTCTGCGTAGGCTGCAGCGGACTGCGTACGAGAAGGTGGCTGTGGCCTTTGAGACGTTAAGAGCACATCTGGGACTGTGGGCTCCCTGTGTATACCAAGCGTTGAATTGCTTGTATTTCGTGTAGGTAGACGAGAGTCGAGCGAGGAGATATCTGTCTGGGTGGTCTGTCTCGACATAGCCTTCATGCCCGTGAACTCCTGAGACTCCAAGACCGGTAACGTCGGCTGACGCTTGAAGTCGTCTTGGATAGTCCCAGCTCCCGCACCCCCCGCTGCTTGCTTCTCTCGCACCTTAATGTCTTTTGCGAGTGCCTTGTTGACTTTGACCATCACAATCTTGTGTAGGCGCGAATCGATTTTTCTTCGACAGTACCGCGAAAGGCTGCCATCCCGAATATGGTGGAAAAGGAAGGTTATGTAGAAGATTACAGCCATCAAAAGACTCAAAGCGGTGAATATCCAGATCACAAGCGTGAACAGCATTCCGAAGAGAATTGCCGCCTGCTCTTTCTTTTCGTTCGCCAGTATCTGAACATTGACAAAAAACTGAACAACAGGGGTATGTCCATTTTTAGCGGCGTTTTGTCCAGCAGGAACAAGATCTGCCTGCATGACCGAGTATAGTGTCAAGGCGTTGATGACTTGTCGAGGACCTTCGGCGAAACAAATACGCAGCCATGCTAATGGAACGTTATTCAGGATTGCCATAAGCTGTGTATGGTCGGCCTACCTTCGAAGGAAAAGTACGTGAACAATGCCACATATTCGGTCCCCTTCCTACCCTTGGTCAAAGCAGCAAAGACAAGAAATCTTCTCCAGCCTCGGCCTTTGGCACCAAGACGCACGCTTTGCACCCTGACTGCGAGGGGATCGAGGTAACTTGCAGCAACGACACCACTCTTCATGGCCCTGACCGCCCTCCACCATCTAAAGGCCAGCAGTACCCATGACAGAATAATGCAGCCCGTGAAGATCCACCTGGAGATCTCAAAGGGTATAGCCGGTTTGACCTGTCCTGACCATTTGTCGAAGAGTAGTAGATTGGCACATGTGAAGAGGTCGACTGCGTACACCGCAACACTGATGATGAGGAAGATGTAAAGGATAGCGTAGGAGAAGCCAGTACCGCAAGATGAGGAGCGGAAGTCGGAGAGGTTCTATGGGCAGCGGTCAATGGGTTTTCCTACAGGGACAGAATATCGCACGTACGATGTAGTCCCACTTCTGCTCGTTATCAGGATTGTCGAACTTTTCGCGCCCCCCGCAACAGCCCATGCTTCAAGGAGTGTGTGACTTCCGGGCCAGCCCAAGAAGCCGATTATTGAGTCGGTCTTTCCACAGCAGGGAGCAAGCTGGGCGCAAGGGGCATCAAATTGTCTTCAATGTTGTGTCGCACCCCTAGTACCATGAGATGATATTACAACAAAGGCTGCGTGCTGTTGTCGCATCGGCGCAGTAAATCCATATCCGACCCCTTTGTTCTACTGGCGCGGCTTTGCAAAGGACAATAACGAAGAGTGAAGTATCAGTAGAAGCCAGAAGCCAACGGGGATGTCTCGTGAGGGTTGTGGTAGAGTCAACCGACTCGGAGATGCACAGTGATCTTGAAATAGACGGTTTGACCAGTAATTGGGGCTGGGTACTATAGTACTCGTGGTATGCACGGAATGCTGACGATACCTTTCTGGCTAGGGCAGGGAGACCGCAACCGCAATAGTAAGGTGAACAATGAATGAGCGTGTAAATGAAAAGAAAATGACAACCTATCACAGCGATGTGTAGAGGCAGTATGGCGTTTCTCAATGGGGTTTCAACTTTCCAAGTCAAAGCCACGGGAGCGGCCGAGTCCAGACAAGGCTAGGGGCGCTTACGAACTTACCTCCATTCGCATCTACGAGCCTACCGGAACTGGAGACAGGGAAATATGCTATACAATTTGATGTTTCGCTCCCTTCCCTTGTACATGTGAAACTTGTAATCGTCGGAAGTACGATATACTGAATGTGAAAACGCATCGTCGATCAATAAAATTACAATAAACACCTAGTCCGTACCGATCCGACCGATTCCCTTCGCTCATACCTTTTCATCCTTAAGTCATCGACCCACACACATCTCACCAATATCAAAGATCCTCCGACTCTCGAGAGAGCAAGCGAACCAAGACATAGCAGAGACGGCGGAGAAGATTTGGCTTTTCCAAACCCACACGAACCCTCACAAATCTCAAAGATCCTCCGCTTGTTCCAAAGAACAAGAAGCGAATCAAGAAGTGCCAGGGTTGTGCATGGAATGAGAAAGGAAGGAGAAAAGGGGTAACGAAGGTGCAACGGTCGGATCGGCAGGCACGAAAAAGAAAAACCGCCCTCTCTGCTGGACCCGAAGTCCTCCTACTCCTTCATCTTCTTCACTGCTTCCCTCCCCACCCCCTCACCGTCCCAGGCTCTCTTCCCACCACCCGAGACACCACCCTCTTGGCCGCCTGGGGCAGGCGCTGTGGTGTCTGAAGCTGGTGGTGGCTCGTCTCCACCCCCCGCCTCCAGGCCCGCTATCTTCTTCTGGAGCCTCTCAATCTCCCCTCCCAGCTCTACCCTCACCTTCTCCACATTGCGCAGATCTTCACACGCCTTCTGGTCCCTCTTGAACAGGACCTTGTCTACTCGGTCGTAGTTTGCCTTCGCATCTTTGGTTTCTTTGTTGAGCCTCTTAAGCTCGAACTTCAACCTCTGGATGGTTTCATTTGCCGAAGGTACAGGGTAGCTTGGCCCAGATTGGCCGACCGAGTTTTGCGTTGGAGCTGTGGATGCCCCAATTGGCTTGGCTTTGCTGTCCTGCCGCAGCGTGCTTAGATCGTACTCCAACTTACTCGACTTTTCTTTGGCGGCTTTCAATTCGTCTTGAAGTCGCTGGGAGACATTGTTGTGCTTGAGCTTCTCATCCTTCTTCTTAATCTCCTCTGTTTGTTCTCCGATCCGTCTCCAGAGAGATCCCCGCTCCTCCTGGGACTCAAGCAGGACTTTCTCGCGGATTCGCTCTTCCACGGCGGCGAATGAGCTATCCCCCAGAACGTCTGCTTCATCACGGTTTCCTCTCATTACCTCCAGAAACTTTGCGTTTTGGGCTTGCAATTCTTTAATCGTTTCCTGCGCAAGGTCGAGTCGGTCGATGAGAATCTGCTGCGGTGCGTCGACTTCCATGTTGTCCTGGTCTGTCGGCTCGTCGGCTGGCTCCACCACATCCATCTTGTCTTGCGGCTGCATAGCTCGATTGCACTCACTGTGTACTCCTCTGAGTGTCCATAATTCGCGCTTGATGGAACTAAGGTCGGCTTTGGTCTTCTCGTGTTCATTGTTCGAGTCTCTCAGCGTTGAACACACTTCATTCCTGTTTCGTAGAGCCTCTTGAATATCTGCTGCTTGTGCTTGCAATTGCTGCTGGCAGAGAGTGTGATCGCATACGTGGCTTCGCATTACTTGGTTTTCTTGCTGTATCCGCTTTACCAATGCGACTTTCATCTCCAAGGCTGTCACCGTCGTGTTGAGCTCCGCTACGATTTTCTCCTTTCCTAACTGCATATCTTTCAGATCAGATAAAGCCTTGGTCAAGTCCACAGCGATCTTGTTCTTTTCCGACTGCGTCTC
>JAABUW010003031.1_pt1 | contig 24533 bp, 1 predicted proteins | sample 5560081 | NCBI WGS metagenome assembly JAABUW01 (sample SAMN10711882, study PRJNA513363) | rock metagenome | isolation source: Antarctica rocks | place: Antarctica: Victoria Land, Knobhead sud | reverse complement strand
TTATTAATTACTTGTTTTAAAAAAAATATATATTAAATAAAATCTAAATACTAATATTTAATTTTAAGTATAATAATTATAAACAATTGTTAATAACAAAATTTTAAACAAAATCTAATTAAAGTTTGTATTAAAAGATATAGCAAACAATATAGTAGATTATTAGTATTCTAGAAGATAATTATATACAAAGAGCAAAGACTACAGAATATATTGCAATTTCTAAGCAAGTCTTAATTGAGTCTAGCTTATCTGAATTAAATTAATTTAGATTTAAATTAATTTGCTAAACAAATTAATTAGAATTAGATAGACAACTCTTCAAATTATTTATCTAATACTATCTCGATTTGTAGATTTCAAATATATTGTTGTTGTATTATGCAATACTTCTACTCGATAATAATATATTTATTAGTTTTTATTAACTTTTTAATTTATTAATTTAAATTGTCTAATAAAGATCTTAAACTTATTTCTGAACAATAGTTTTGTTAGTTTGTCTGTAATTATATTTGCGCTTCGAACAAAACTAATATAAATACAATTATTTTTGCAAAGATCTCTAATATAATAAAGTATTATATTAATATAAGCATTTTTAATAAATGTTAGAGTTGCTTAATTGTTGTCTATTAATTGTATAGAAAATACAAATTTGTATATTTTGTTCTCGACAATATTTATACAATTCAATAAATTTTTAAGATATTTTGCATAATTAGTATCTTTTAGAATCTATATAATTTATAGATTTTCTTTAATATATATAGATAGAACTATATATTTAGTTTTAGTAATAGATATTGCTATTAATTTTTGCTTGCGTAATATTTATGCAATCGATTCTTTGTTTATTATAAATATATATTTAAAAATTAATTTTCGATATAGTTTATTAGATGCGTAGTCTAAGTTAAAGTAAGCTACTAAATATAAATTTTTATTGCTACTATATATTAGTTTTTTGTTAATAATAAAACAAAAATATTGAAGCAATATTTTTAAAATCTAGCTATAATACTTTGTCGAATTAGCAAAATATTAATTTAGATATTCTATTGCAAAAGCAATATTTAAACAAGTATAAATAGCTATATATATAATATTTTTAATTGCGTATTAATAATTTCTTTAATTAATTTGTTTATCTTCTAATTTAATAGATCGAAAAGAATTGTATCTATTTATAGATAGTTTAGTTAAGCTATTTTTGTTAATAGATATTTGCAATCTATTAAGTATCTTGTTAATATATAGACTGACCGTTCGGTTCCAATAGTTGGAATTGAATTGCATAAATTATGAAAATACTAGCTATATTAGGTTAAAACTTGGCCTAATTAGGTATAACTTTCGGGTCGAGTTATAGATTTCGGGGAAAAACCGACCCGAACGGTCAGTCTATTAATATAATAGAATTAATTTATATATAGATTTTTAACTTTCCGATTACAAATAATTCTAATATTAAGAATCTTTTTTATTTTCTCTAGATTCTTTATTTTAAATATTTTTTGAAATTTGCGTTTAAATTAATTAATATTATCTATTAATTGTGCAGCAATAACAATATTGTTAATATAAAACAAAAGTATAATATATTGTTCGAAATACAACAAGAGATAGAAGTTAGTATTGTATTGCTTAAAATCTAGTTCAATAAACTCTTTAATATAGCGCTTATATTAGTTGCGAATAACTTGTTTTAAACTATAGAGATTTCGAAAAATACACAAATATTGTTTTGAAAATATATTTATTTTAGATATATATATTATATATATCTTTTTTTTTTTTTTTTTTTTAGTAAAGATATTGTTAATATCTATTTAATAGTATTTTAGATTTTTTAGTATAACAATAACAAAAAATATAAATGTAAAATATTAAATTTAACAATTGAAACAAAAGTATTTTTGTAGTTAATTTCGAAGACTTATATAAAATCTTTTGCAATTAGTTTTGTTTTAAGTTTTTTTAATATTCTATCTATATATATTTCTCTTTTTAATATCTACTTATTTGTTACAATATTAATATTTCGAAAAGAAGTAACAATTTTCTATATATTATTAGTAGCAAGAGCAGGTAATTCTGTTTGTATAATATCTTTTTAAAGTTTTTTTTGAACAAAATTGTTTACAATCTTGTTCTATATTTTTGATATAGATATAACAAGCTTGCTAGTATTATTGTCTTATTTATTAATAGCTGCAAAATTGTACTTCAAATCTATAGTTTTATTAGTTATATTTTAAACTATAAAGATTGCTATAATGCAAACAATTTTGTTTCGATATTTCTTTAAATTCTTTGCACTATTATTAATTTGTTTTCTTTTTAAAATAGTAATATATAGAAATATCTATATATAATATTTAGATAGAACAAAATTATCTAAAATTATTTAAAGAAAATCTAAGATAGTTTGAACAAAATCTAGATTATTTTAAGCAAAATCTAAATTAGTATAAACAAAATCTAAATTAATATAGATAAGATCTAAATTAGATTTATTTTTAATTGTATTTTTGCAAAATCTATCTATTAATTGTTTTTTCGATAAAATATTAATAGTTTTAATATATATTTTAAAATTAATATATTACTTCTTTTTGTTTTTAATATATTTAACAATATTATATTTGATAATCTTACTTAAGTTTAATACTTATATTTTGACAAATATATTTATTTTGTCGATATATTCGAGAAATACTTTTATTTGTTTTCTATTTATAAATTTTTCTTTTCTGTTTTCGACAAGAAAAGATTTGAAATTTATATAGAAATAGTATTTGCAATTTTATATATACAAATAATTAATAGATAGTTTAATATTAATAAATATCTCTATAGATATAATAAGTTTGATGTTAATAAGCAATTTAATTGTTATATAATTCTGTAGATATTTGTTTGTCTATATAGTTTCTAAGTAGAATTTAATAGAAAGTTTTGTATTTTTAATTATAACTTTTATAGAGTTTTTGATAATTTGTATATTTTGTTTAGCAATATTATTTTAAAAAGAATTGTACAACAAAATATAATTAAATATAATATTAAAGAATAAATACTATTTATTAAGTGCTAATTTAAGCTCTATATTGTTGTTGCTACAAATTGCAAGTACTTTTAACTTTACTTTAAAGTTCTATTTATATTTGTTATTAACAAAAAATATCTACAATCTATTTTTGTTTAATTATTGTTAATATCTATATTTTACAAAAGTAGTTATCGACAATTTCGAAAAAATACTTGTGTTTAAGTTTTAAGACTAACAGTAATTTGCAGATATTAATTAAAATAAAAGCTAGAATAACTGTTTTATATTTACTAATATAATAATTTCGCTTATTATAGAACTTCATTAATACGCATATTTTACAGAGATTTTCTATATCTTCGATAATAGAAACAAATTTTAAAAATATAGTAATTTTATGCAATTTTTGCAACTTAACTGCGTCTAGATAAACAAATTAACAATATTAAAAACTATATAATTTTGTTTTAAGATTGTTAATAATTATTTTGTTAATATTAATTTGTATTTAATTTTTTTAATTAGATATACTATTAATTGCTAAAAATACTACAAGAAATTTCTATTATATAATAGCAATAAAAGCAAACTTGTTTAAGTTCAATACTATTTTGTTTACTATATATATATTTTTCTGCTAATTTGCAGTAAGAATATATCTTTTTTGTCTATTTTGTATCTATATGCTATGTTTGTTAAAATCTTTATATAGATTTTTCTAATATATATGTTTGTTAGACAAAAAATTGACTTCAAAATTTAAAACAAAAAAATATTTATTAAATTTTTTTTTTTTTGTATATATTGTTGCTGTTTTATACTAATCTAAAAACAATTTTCTCTCTTCGATCTTAACAATATATCTAGAAATAACAATAAGAAAATTTCTAAAATATTAAAGTTAATTAGTTATATATAAGAAAGTATTAGTATTAACAATTGTTAGCAATTCCGAAATCTCTGCTCAGAAAGTGTCTGTTGCGAATTCTACTAATTTGACTATTAGTTAACTTAGAATCTATTTAGCAGCAAAAGTCTTAATAATTGCTAGATTGACCGTCGGGTCGGATTTCGGTTCCAACTATTGGAATCGATCCGATTCGACGATTTCAACTCTAGAAATCGACTCAAAACCCAAGTTGATTTCTATTATTTTAGAATCGATTCGACTCGATTCGAGTCGATATTCGATTTCAATATTAGAAATCGAATCAAATTGTCAAAAATCGAAAATTACGTTATTATGCCAAGAATTACTAAAAATAGTATAAAATATTTTATTAATAAAATGCAATATTTGTATCTATAGACTCTATAAATCTTATAAATACAATTTATTAATAAAATACAATATTTGCATTTATAGACTCTATAGATCTTATAGATGCAATTTATTAATAAAATACATTATTTGCATCTATAGACTCTATAGAATCTATAGATATAATTTAGTTATTTTCTTTTTAAAAAGTAGTAATGCATTACTATAATATATTATCTTATTATAATTTAAATAATTAAATATTATTAAATATATATTGACTATATATTAACTATATATTAACTATTAATAAATTATTTAATTATTTAAATAATCTTGACAATTCGAGTCGATTTTTCGAATCGAATTTCGATTTTAACTCTAGAAATTAACTCGACTCAATTTGATTTTCGATTTCAATTTTAGAAATCGACTTGTTAAGACTTTTAAGTTGGGTTAACTCAAATTGCCAAGATTCGAGTCGATTAATCAATTCGAACTCGATTAATCGATCCGACGCGATCAGTCTAATAATTGCTTAACAGAAATTCAATTTTAATATTCGAGATATGTACAAACTTTCGCAATGTTTTGTTTATATCTCTATTTGTTACTTGTTTATATTATAGTAATTTGTATAATAGAATCGAACAATGTGTAAGATTTCTACGTGCAAGTTATGTATTGTCGAGAATGTTTCTTATTGTGCGTATAGTAACTATAAATTGTATTCGTAAATTGTGTTTATAAATTATATTTTTAAATTGTGTCTATAAATTGTATTCGTAAGACTTAACAATATGCGAAATTAGATCTTAACAAAACGCATATTAATTACATGTCTGCAAATTCTGCTAATTATAGCTCAATTCTGCGCTTAATTATATAGAGCAAACATATTAATATATTAGCTAATTTAACTATTAGTTACTAATAGTACTATTAACAAGAGTTCCGAAATTGTCGATAACTTATTTGTTGTTAAGAATTTTACTAATTTTTTTTAAACAACATTGCAAATTCTTTATTAATACTTTTCTCAATATTAAAGTTACTATTATTAAGTAAAATTTTTTTCGACAAACTATTGTCTTCAATATTGTAAATACAATATTTCTTGTAAAATTTCTATTTCTTGTAAAATTTCTATTTGTTATTTTTAATAATTTTTGTCTTTTCTATTTTTTTTAAAATATATTTGCAAATATCGATACAAAAAAAATACTCTTTAATAAAATATTTAAGACTCTAACAAAAATAGTAGCAATATATATCTCTACTAGTTTTTTAATTGAAAAAATTAAATTTTCGATAAGAATTAAAGTTTAATTTTCAAAAAAAGTTTTGATACTAATATTAAGATTTTAAACAACTAATTTTACGTTTAATTTATATAATAGTCTTATTAATTTTAAACAATTTTTTTTTCTACAACTTTTAAAAAATTATATTGAAATTAAAAGAATTTTAAATATTAAAAATATCTTAAATTGCAATATATTTCGAGAATAAAAAAACTAGCAATATCTAAATTAATCTATTGTTGCAATATAGTCTCTTTATATTAGATTAAATCTTAACAATCTTTTGTTTTAGTTTCTTAAAATATATCTATATTTTGTCGATACTTTAATCGATAGACTTTTTGTAGTTTATATAGTTTGTTAAGTGCTATCTTTTGATTGTTTGAAATTTCTTTTTGTATTTATATATTAAGAATCTCTATATCTTATATATAATAATTATAGCAATTATAATTTTTTTAATTCTTGTTCAAACAAAGTTAAATATAAAAAATAGTTTTAATATTTGTTTTTATATTTTTTGATTAAGAAATAATTAATAGTATTAAATTAGTTTTGTTTGTAGAAATAAAAAGTACAGCAGAGTTTAAAAATTAAACTATATTTTAAAAATCTTCTACTATAAGATAATTTCTTACTTAACAAAACTATTGCTTGTTTGTAATTCGACTAAGTATATTAATTGTCTTGTATATATTATTCTCTATAATATATAGAATACAAAGAAGTAAATAAAGTAAGATTGACAAAAAAATAAAAGAGTAGATAAAGTAATATCTATTAAATAGCAATAAAGAGATTTAATATACTAATGTTTCATTAATCTAGTATAACAATTGTAGCTATACTATTGTTTTAACAGTATTTTCTAATATTGTGTTTGCTTTTTTTAAAATAGTTTAGTCTGCTTTCTTTAAAGTATTAACTAACTCTTTTTTAAACTATATAATTTGCTTTCTTTAAAGTATTAACTAGCTCTTTTCTAAATATATAAATTAGTCTCTTTTATTGCTGTTTGTTCTTTATAGAATTTGTGATTAAACAAAATTAATTTGTTTGTGCAAAATTTTTTTGCGTAACTCGAAAATATATGTCGAGTTCTATCTATTAATAATAGTGTCTTTTGTTTTTTGTAAAACGCAATTAGAGCTGTTGCAATAATAGTATTAAAGACTGTTGAATTAAGAATTTTTGCAAATCCGAATTTATAATCTATTAAAAAATATAGCAAACAATATAGTAAATTATTAGTACTCTAGAAGATAATTATATACAAAAAACAAAGATTGCAAAATATATTGTAGTTTCTGAGCTAATTTTAATTAAATTTAGCTTATCTGAATCAAATTAATTCAGATTTGAATTAACTTGCTAAACAAATTAATTAGAATTAAACAAATAGCTTTTCGAACTATTTATTTAATACTATCTTAATCTACAGACTTTAGATATATTATTATTGTATTGCGCAATAAATTTATATTAAATAAAAAAGATTAATATAAAAGTATAATTCAAGTTTTAAAACAAATACGTTTAAATAACTTTAATTGTAAATAATATTTTGAAAATTATATACGAAAATTATTATAAAATTTTGAATTATGTTATTGTTTACAATTATATAAGTATATTAAATGTAAAAAAATATCTCTTATTTTTCTTTTATTTAGAACAAAAATAATTTCGATTGCAAATTACAATTAATCTAGTCTTTAATTGCATAAATTATAATTAATACTATATATAAATAATATATAACTAACAATTTATTAGAAGAAATTTTATATTAATTTGTCGTTATTCTTTATTTAAAAAAATTAAAAAAATTAATTATACAATATTTTTATAAATTTAAATTTGTTTTTTCGAATTATTAACAATTTTAACTTTCGAAAATTACAAAAAATGTTTTGGTCAAATTCGATGCTTTTAAGTTGCATTAAATTATTTAGAATAATTCTCTCAAAATATAATTAAGTTTGTAAAAAAATTAAAATAAATCTTAAAAATATTAGAGAATAAAGTTAGTAAACTAGTATATAGTTAATTAACAAGAATAGTAGCTATGTAAAATTATTTATGTATAAGAAATAAATAAAAGTACTACGAATATTAAGACGCTAAATACTACTTATAGTATATTTAAAACTAGGAAAGCAAAGATCGAAGACTTAAAGAGCAAAGTCTATTTTAACTAGAATTTGTAACAATATCTTTCTTTTTAATTGCAAGCTTTAACAAGTTATTAATATTATTTTTAGTTAAAATTTTAAAGAACTCTAAATAATATTAAATATTGCATTAAGTATTTGTTAAATATAAGAAATAAAGTTTTCGATAATTGTTAAGTAACAATTACGATTTTGTCGAATAAAAAAATCGAAGCAAAAAAAAATCGAAAAAATCGCAATATATTTGCAAAAAAAATATATATTTTGCAAATAATAATTTAATTAGTTTTCGACTTTTCTTTGTTAATATTAAGTATTGTTCGAAAATTGTAAGTATATATATTAAGCATTCTTTAATAGTTAAACTTTAATTTCGAATAAATATTGAATAATTTGTCGAACAACAACAAGATTAAAAAAGAGAAAAAGCAAATTAAATTTTTAAATTTTTAAATATAAAAAAATTAAAAGAGTACAAAAGATTAATATTATTAATTCTAAAAAAAGAATTTAAGTTATACAACGCAAAAATTAAAAAATTAATAACAAAATAGAGATTAAGTACGTTTTAAAGAGTTTAAAAAATTAATTATATTTAAAAGAGTTTAAGAGATTAGTTAACTATATAATATATAAAGAAAATAAATAACAACGAAAAATATAACAATATTAAAATTTGCGAAATTTGCGAAATTTTAATTGTATTCGAATATGTTTGTCTAAATTTATTATATAAAGAGAGAAAAATATATAAAAGTATTTTAACAACAATTTATATACAATTGTATATATATTTGGAAATATTAAATTAATTTCTATTTAAAGAATCTTTAAAAGAGACGTTTTTAAAATATTTAACAAAAATATTATAAAATTAACAACAAAAACTACAAATATATATCGAATAACTCTTAACAATAATAATATATTAATAATATATTCTTAAAATTCTTGTTAATTAATACAAGAGATCAAATAATATATTGAATAATTTTGATATTAAAAAGTATTCAATTTTAATTACAAATATATAACAAATAACTTTTAATAATAATAATATATTAACAATATATTTTCGAAATTAATATTAAATGTAATAACAAAAATCTTAAATATATATTAATAAATGTTTAACAATAATAATTATATTAATAATTTTTTTTCGAATTTTATTAAATAAAAAAAGAAAGAATTTTAGATATATATTAATTTTTAGTTACTAACAAATATATAAATAATATTAAATATAATTAAGAGATTTTTATATTTATAATTTGCGAAAGATTTAATGCAAAATAAATATTTTAAAATAAGTATAATAAAAGTTTGTTATTAGTTTTAGATATTTTTCGATATTAATATAAAACTATTATAGAGATTTTCGATTTTAATTTTTGTAATAAAAAAATAATATTTTTTATTTAAGAAGTTTCTAATTAGATTCTTTGTTTAGATTAATGTTTTTGTTAGATTTAATATTGTTAAAGCGTAATTTAATTTTTTTAAAGACAATCTATTAAAATAGCTTAAAAACAATAGATTTCTTATTATTAAATTTAAGTTTTATAAAAGAAAATTTTAGTTAAAATTAATTTAGTAGTAATTTGCTAATAAATAGTTTTAATAGTTATAAATAAAAAATTAAATAAACTTCAATTATTATTTTCGATAAGTCGAACTTATAAATATAATTGTTAATAACTTTAATAATTTTATAAAGTTCGAAATTCTTGTTTTTAAGAAACTAACAAGTTTGTTTAATTTTAAGATTGCATTTATTAAATATTATTGTAAAATACAAATATGTTTGCTTCTTGCTAACGCACTAAGATATAAAAGACGTAAGATATAATAAACTTGTATTACTATATTTTAATTATATAAAATAGATAGTAGTAGAACTAATTGGTAAAAAACAACAAGAAACAAACCTTTTTTCTATCTAATATTTGCTATAATATACAAGTTTATTTCTTGCTATCTAATTAAAAAGAAATATTGTACTATTCGAAACTTTTATAGATATTCGAAGTTATATATTTTGCTATATTTTGAGATATTAGCGCGCTATTAACGCTATAGTATTACAGTTATCTCTTCTCTTAGAGCACTAATTTTCAATAACATAAGAAACTGTATTAATCTTATTAAAAACAAAAATATTTGCTAAATACTAGTATTACAAGAATTTGTTAAAAATCTTTTTAAATTTTTTTAAAAATTAGAAGAAAAAGAGTCTTTTATTTAATAGAAAGTAATTTATATTTTAATTTAATATAGACTGACCGTTCGGGTCGGTTTTTCCCCAAAATCTATAACCCGACCCGAAAGTTATACCTAATTAGGCCAAGTTTTAACCTAATATAGTTAGTATTTTCATAATTTATGCAATTCGGTTCCAACTGTTGGAACCGAACGGTCAGTCTAATTTAATACAATCTATAGAACAATATAATAACAACAATAACAATCTATAATATATTGTTACTTTGCTATTTGTTGTTGTTAGAATTCTAATTAAAATTGAAAGTAAAATTAGTATTGCGCAGACGCTAGATGGACTATAAATATATATATATTTTCTTTTTCTTTTTCTATATCTCTTTTAATTGCAATTGCTTTTTTGCTATAAATAAATTGTTACAAAAACAACAATATATAAAGCTTATATATATAGTACAAATCTCAAATTAATATATCTTTTGTTTCTTCTTCTTTTTTTAAGAGATCAAAAGATTGAAAAAATAAATAATTTCGATACTTTACTATTTGCGCAATTAATATATTATAGTTTGTAATAATTTTCTATATATAATTTGTATAAATAAATATATATATATTTGCAAAAAAAGAAATTTCTATATTTGTTGCAATTTTTTTTATTGTAAATTCAATTATTGTATTGCAATAAACTTTCTTTATATCTACAATACAATAATTGCTAATATTTATTAGTTTATTAAATACTTTCGAAATTGTATAAAAGATCTTATTATTAATTATTACAAAAAACTTAAGATAAAAAATACAATTTCTAGAACAATAGAATATATATAAAAAAGTATAGTTTATAAAATAAAAAACTAATAATACAATAAAGAATTTACTTTATTAATAGCAAATTAAACTGAATTTTATATTTGTTAACTTAAATACAATTTAATTTATATTTATAGATATTAGATTAAACTTAAACAAATGCAAAAACTAAAATAATTTAAAATAAAATAAAATAAAATTCTTGTTAAAATACAACAATTAATCGATTTACTTTTTAATACTTTACTAATATATATTTAAAATTCAAAACAAAATAGAAACAAAAACAAAAACAAATTATTGATAGAAATTAAAAAAACAAAATTAAAATAATTTGTTTCTAAACTTATTAGTAATTTAAATAGAACAAATTCGAAGAATTCTTTTGCAAAATTTTATAATTTTATAATTCAATCTTTTAGCAACTTTAAGTTGTTAACAAAATTGTTAAATAAAAATATAGTAAGTTTTTATTTTAATTTTGTTTGTACTTTGTTTGTTTATATATTTTTAAAAAATAAAAAAAATGAAAATATATATAAATAACTAGAACAAATTTGTAACAAAAACAAAAAAAATTATACAATTTTTTTTTTTGCAATTTGTTTTTCTTAAAAAAATATAAGTACTTCGAACAATTTCCAAAACTTATCTATAGTTAATTTTAAAAAATTCGACAATTTATTCTTAAATAAATTTAAAAATTGTCTCTAATTGTTCTAAAACAAATTTAATAAAATATTAAGAACTTACTAAGTTGCTATAATATATTATCGACTAACAAATAATAATAAAATAACTATATTTTCGAACTTTGTTTTCAATATCTATATTAAGAGTCTATTATTTTTAATATCTTGTATAACAAAATAAAGAAATTTTTCTTTATAATTTAATTATACAACAACAATACAATAATAATTGTCCAATATTTTATTAAGTAAATTATTGTTAATATAATTATTGTTGTTGCAATATATATTGCGCTATCTTTTTTGCTTTTGTTTGCTATATATTTGTTTTTTAAACTTTTTTTGCAATTTATCGATATTATTTAAAGATTCTTTTTTTAACTATTAATTGTATTTCTTGTCTTAATTTATTTATTTAATCTTATATTATATTTGTTTTTTGAATTTAGTTCTATCTAAAATTTCTTTTATTTTTTATTAAATTTTGTTGTTAATAAGTTTCGAAGTTTGCAATATTTGTTTTGTCTATTTATTGTTAGCGCAATACAAATATAACTCTAGAAATAAAATATAAAAAGTATTATAAATTCGATAGATATTAAATAAAATAAAACAATAAATTTGTATTTTATTTATTTTCAATTCTAAACAATTTAATATACTTGTATAATATTTTTTTGCTAAATATTTTTTATTTTAAATTTCTAATTAAAAATATAATTAATTTTTCTACAACAAAACTCTTCGACTAATATTTTCTATAATAGTATTTGGTTTGTTGTATAATAATGTTTTTAAGATATTTTGTTAAAGTTGTTTATAAATTATAAAACTATTTTATATATTTTTGTATTAATAGTATTTTTTTTTAATAAAATTATTTTTAACTTTATAGTAGATCTACGAATAATAATTGTAAATTAAATAAAACAACAAAGTTTTAACTAAAATATAATAGTTATTATTGTAGACAAATTTTGCTATTAATAATAGATTTGTCTACTTTTTTTGTTTAGTATTAGTATAAGTACAAAAATAGAACTTAAGAGTTTAATTTTATTATTAAATTAAACTATTTGTCTAAAAATAAAAAATAATACTTAATTGTTTTTTAATTTATATATAAAAATATATAGTAAATCAAAAAATACTAGTAAAGATAGATTTTCTATTACTTACTATATTAGTTAATATTTCGAAATATAAAACAATTTTATCAAAAAATACTTTTACTAGTTTTGCAATATTAATTCTAATAATTACAAATATATATTTAATTATTTTTGTATAGCAATCGACTATTACAAAAATCGAATTATATACAATTTAATAATATTTGTTCGACAACAAGTTTGTTATAAAATTTATAATAATTTTCTTTTATAATTTTTTGTAACAAATAAGAATCGAAACTTATTATATAATTTATAATAAGAAACTTTAATATATTAATAAATATTATATATTTTAATATATATTTTTATCTATTTAGTGCAAACAAATTAGAAATACTTTCTCTAAAATAAATTTAAAATTTTCTCGATTCTAAAATGTTTTATTAAAAAATTATTATAATTTTTGCAAATTAATTTTTTTCTAATAACTATATTTTTTAAAATATAGAGCAGTTTGTTATATTTAACAAGATTTTTTTAATTTAGAGTTTATATCTTTTGTTTGCAATAAAACAATATTTTGATTTTAATTTAAATTTAAATTTTTTTAACTTAAATTTTTTTAATTTAAAGATTCTTTATTAAGAATCTTATTAATTTCTAAAAAAATTTATACAATTTTTCTAATATATTTCTAATTATTTTTCTTAAAATAATAATTTATATATTAATTAGTTAAAATAGAGATACTAGTTTTTTAAAAACTTTTTTTCTACTTTATAATTGCAAAATCTTCGCGTTACTAGTAGATATTTTTACTAATTATAATACAAAAATTAAATTACTTAATATCTTTTGTTTGCTTTGTATTAACAATTTTTTATTAAACAACAATATTAGCTTATTTTAAAATACAAAAATTAAATTATTTAATATCTTTTGTTTGCTTTGTATTAATTAATTTTTGTTAAACAACAATACTAGTTTGTTTTGCAATATTAATAGCAATCTTGTATTTAACAACAAAATCTTTTTATAATTGAAGTATTTTAACAATTTATTTGTCGAATTTTTTTATTTAAATAATAGAAAATTTCAAAATTATAGATAATTAACTTTAATATCTAGCAAATTTATTTTAAGTTTAGCTTCTTTTAATCTATAAATTTTCTAAAATTATTATATTTTAATTATATTTCAATAGAATAAATATTGCTTTTTAGATAGTATTTTTATTGCTTAAAAGCAACTACAATAGCTAGCAATTTCTAATTGTATATCTTATAATTCTATTTTGTTAAAATTATTTTTTGCAATTAAAATATTATTAAATATTAATATCTATTGTTATTTTATTAATTTAGAATATTTGCGATTGCAAAATTAGATATATTAATCTTTACTCTAATCTTCTTGTTTAAATTGTAGTAATAAAATAGTAAAGCTAATATAAAAATATTGCAAAGTTAATAAAACATTTGCTCTACTTTATTCGATTAAACAAAAGAGCTATATTTTTTTTTTTTTTTTTTAACAAATTAGTAAAAGAAATAACTCTTTTCGAATAGTAATATATAAAGTATTTATAAAAGTTTGCAAAGTTTAAAAATATTTAAAGCTTGCAATAAGTTTTCGATTTAGACTATTTTTTAATTGTTTTATTTTTTCAAATTTATTTATATATCTTTTAAAGATATAATAAAGTTTAGAAATTTAATCTTTGTAATATTGGATTAATATTTTTTTAAATTAATATATAGCAAATATTTGTAAAAATGTTTTAGTATTTATTTAATATAATATTAATATTTTATTAAATTATTGCTATATACAAATATATTATTTATATAGATTATACAAATTATATCGATTAGCTCTTGCAATATTTTATTTATAAATCTAGAAAATTGCAAATATATTTGTTAGTTTAAATAATATAATTTGATACTCGAAATATTTATAGTATATACAAAATATTGTCTTCTACTTATTATTGCGTTTAATACAAATATAGTAATAGATATTTTTTAGATTTAAGATAGTAAAATACTTTGCTTTGTATAGACAATCTAGCGTTTTTATAATTAGAAACAATAGATAACAATTTTTAATAGTAATTGTATTTAGATTTCTATAATTAATATATAGATATAATTTATTGTTCGATTTTAATACAAATAGAATAGAGATATTTATAGACAAAACTAAATATTTAATTTAATTTTTAACTAATATATTATTAAAATATTGTCGAAGTATTGCTAGCTTATTTTGTAAAAAATTATAAAAAAATATAAACAATAACTTTTTATTGTTCTAAAACTTAATAATATAGTTTTTTTTTTTTAATTTTAATAGAATTCTAGTCAATTTATTATTATAGATATCTTCTAGATTTCTTGATTTCTTAAAAATCTTAAATTTTGTCAATTTTTTGTTTAATATGTTTATAATATTAATGCAAATAACTGTATAGATTATACTATACTTAATAAGATCTAAAATAAATTGTTTAAAATTAACTATTTTTTATTTTTTATTTGCGATTTTAAATTGTCAACTTTGTGTTTTCGAATTAATTAATATATCTTGTTTAAACAATATTAATATATCTAATATAAGATAAGAGTCTATATATTCTATTAAGTAGAATAAAATAATATATTCTTAATATTAATTTTATAAATCAATTAAATAGTAAATTAACTTATAGATATTGTAACAAAAACAATTATTATTATTTAAAAAAATTAATATTAATAAAATAGCAAATATAGATTTCAATTTCTATTGCACTATATAGATATAGTTAATAATATTTATTTTAGCTTTTAAATTAACTAGATTTGTAATTTAATATTTGTTATCAAAAAATTTAATTTAATTTTTTACTAAAATCAAATTTATTGTTTTTATTTGTTTTTTTTGTTTTGTTTGCAAAATATTGATAAAGCTTAATTTTTCTTCTATCTATTATAGTAACAATAGCAGCAATAGATTTGTTCTATTTGTACTTATTAAAATATTTGGTTTTGTAATATCTCTTTTTATAGTATTTAAAATATTTGATATAACTTAAATAGTTTGTGTTATTAATCTTATAAATTTGCTTATACAATATCGATAAATTCTTGAAAATATAGAATTTTTTGTTTTTAATAAACTTGTTAATATTGTTTGAGCAACAATTTTAATAAAATTTGTTTAAAAAAATATTAGAACTTTTTGTAATTTGTTAATTTTCGAAACTACTTATACTTGTTTTGCAAATACAATTTAGTATTTGTTTTTATATAATAGTTATAATTAGAAGTTTATTACAAATATTCGATATACTATTCATATCGAGAATTTGTACTTTTAAATTCGACTTAAATTTAGTTAAAAATATATAGATTCTATATTTTTCTAAAAGCAATAATAGATAAGTCTCTAGCTTATTTAAATATCTTTTAAAGATAGTTATTTTTAAATTTGATTTTTGTCTAGCAATCTTTTATTATTTATAGATAAGAAAAGAACAATTAGCAAAATTAATTATCAAATTTAACAAAAAAAAATTAAACTTTTTAAAAAATTTGCTTTTTAGTTTAGTGCTATTGCTTGTTCTTAAATATTATTAAATAGTAATATTGTTTTTCAAAAATAGTATACAATAGAGAATTTTGTTCTTATTTGTAATAAAGTACGTTAAAAATTGTATTATATTAATATTAATTTTTCAAAATTAAATAATATATTTATTTATATTTGAACTCTTATATAATTTTAGCTTTTTAGATTTTAAGAACTTAAATATTATTAATAGCAATACAACAACAAACTAAAAAACTTAAAAGTTTGTTTCTTCGATTACTATAATTTAAGTTTGTTAAGTATTTTGTAGATTTTAAATCTTTGCTATTAAGATTTCTATTTGTTAATATAAAGTCGAAGTTTTAATTGTAGCTAAATTATCTACTTTACTATTATTATATTAATAGCAATTATCTTTGTTAATATTTTGTAAACAATTGTTGTTTTAAAAAATATTAAATTCTTTGAACTTTAATTTAGTAGTCGAATAGTTATTATAACTTAAATTGCTATAATTTGATACAATACTATTATATTTCGAGTTTTTCTCTTTAAAAGATAAAACAATTAGAATTGTAAAATACAAATATATTTGCTTTTTGTTAATATACTAAGATATAAAATATATAAAATATAATAAACTTGTATTATTATATCTTAATTATATAGAATAAATAGTAGTAGAACTAATTATTAAAGAACAACAAGAAACAAGCTTTCTTTTTATCTAATACTTATTATGATATATAAGTCTATTTTTTGCTATCTAATTAAAAAGAAGTATTGAGCTATTTGAAACTTCTATAGGCACTCGAAATTATATGCTTTGCTATACTCTGGAACGCTAGCGCGTTGCTAACACTATAGCGTTACAACTATTTAATTGTTTTTGCAAAATTTAAAAATTAAATAACAATAGCAATTAACGTATTTAATTTGTTTTACTTAAATTTATTGCAACTTTGTATATAAGAACTTTTTAGAGATATTAAGTTTGTCGAAATAATTATTTAATTCTTTACAAATATATATAATAATATTTAATAAAATAGTTTTGAATAACTTTAAGTTTAATTATAGATTATAATCTTTAATAGCAAAGAATAATATAAATTCCTAAAATTGCTTTAATAATTGTTAATTTTAAACTTAATTATAAATAAGAAATTAAATTAGTTATTTTAATTGTAGTTAATATAAAATTTTAAATATTATTTAAGTATTGCGTTAACATTTTTAATTTATTTATCAATTTTCGGATAATAAAATATAAAAAACTTAAATATAATATTTATACAATTATATAGACGCTTTTAGAAGACAAATACAAATCAAATATCTTTATTAGAAACAATAAAGATTAAATTGTTTTCTTCTTGTCAAATATAATAAATAAAGACTTTTATAACAATTAATACTTTTAAAAAGTTTAACGTTATAAACTTTTTTTCTTTGAAAATTTATTTATTACAATTAAAATATTTTGATACAAACAATCTATACAATAATATTTTAGCAAAAAGATAATAAAGTTGCAATTAATATTTTACTAATATTAGTTAAAAATAAAGAATAACTTAAGCAATTGTTTCTTAATTTTGCGAAATATTTTAATTTGTTTGTATAAATATTAAATAATAGACTTTAATATATTTTTTAATTAATTTAATTATACGCAATTAATAATAATATTAATTAAGTAATTCGTAAATATTAATTTTGTTTAAATAATTTATTAATAACACTTTATACAAATATTAAATAATAATAATGCGCAATTGCTTATTGTTAAAAACAAAAAAACAATCTTTGAAATAAAAAATATAGTTAATAATTTTGTATTTATCTAATTTTAAATAATTTTTTTTTTTAATTAGCGTAAATAAAATACGATATTTATTGTTTACTTTAACTTTAACAATTATTTGAAAATTTATGTTATAAAATTATATTATATAAATGTGTTGTATAGAATTATTTTAAATAATAAAAATTTTAAGTTTTGTATTTAAGAGATAGTTATTAACAAACGTTGTATTAAATAATTTCTATTTATTGTTATTATTTGTAAATACTTTTTTCGATATATTAGTATCTATATTATTAGAGACTAAATTATATATTTAAGTTACTATAAATATAAGCAATTTTTTAAGTTTATTTAACAAGAGAGAAATTAATATAATTGTACAAATTATTCTAAAATTTAAATTGTTTTCTTAAGTATTATTTATTGTTAAAATTGTAAACAAATATTATAATTAAATATATTTTGCGAATATTGTATAAAACTATTAGACTTTGTATTTTAAATATTAAAACAATATATAATAAAAAATTTAAATAAAAATAAAAAATTTACTTAACAAACTTAGCAACAATTTAATTGCTTAATAGTTATAAAATACTCTAAATTCTTATAATTATTAAAAACTCAAATTAATCTTTAATCGAAATATTAATATACTTTAAATATTATTTTCCAAAAACACAAACAATAGCAAGCAATTTCTTGTTATAAATTTTGTAATTATATTTTGTTAATAATATTTATTTTAATAAATTAATAATAAAGTACATTTTTTTTTATATTTTGCTAAGACAAAATTGTTGTTACAACAAAATTAAAGATATAAATTTCTATTTAACTTTTTATATTTAAACTAAAGTAATAAAGAATAAACTTTATAATAAAAGCTTTTTTAAAAGTTTTAAATATTCTATCTTTGTAATTATTAAATTGTTAAAAAAAGTAAATATTATTATTATATTTAATTAATACAATAAGTAATTTAATCAAAAACAAGTAATTATAGATAAAGCAACAATAAAATTTAACAAATTTTGGAAAAAATCTAAGCGTCTTTTAATAATTTGAAAAACTTTTAATTTTATATAATTTTAACTTTCTTTAAATTTATTTTTAAAAAAAAATAATAATAATTAAATTAAAATATTTGATTTAAATAATATCAAACTTATATTTCTTAATATTTAAATTTTATTTAAATTTTTTTAAGTTTAATTAAAATCAATTTAATGTATTTAATATATTTCTTCTAAATATTGCTATAAATAAAAATGTTATATAAATAAATAATACAAATTATGTCTAAATACTTGCGAAGAATTTTGTTAATAAAAATCTAAAAAATATTTACTGTATTATATAAGTTAAAGAGTATAACTATATATTTAAAAAGATTATAATATATAATAAAACTAATTTTGTATTTATTGTCTTTACGTATACAAATCTTATTAAAAATTGCAAAAATATTAAATTTAATATAGAACTTAGCAATATACAATTTAATAAAAGTATCTCGAATTAACAACAAAATATTGCGATTGTTAATAATAAAAGTGTTAAAAATTCGATAGTTTATATATATATAAAGATTTTTTTGGATTTTTTAACTATTAGTATAAGTCGGATCGATTAATCGAGTTCGAGTCGATTAATCGAATTAGATTGAATCGAATTAATTTCTAAAGTTGAAATCGAAAAATTAAATCGATTTCTAAAGCTAACATCGAAATTCGAAGTCGATTCTTTTCTAAAGTTGAAATCGAAGTTCGATTCGAAAATTGATTCGAATTATTATTTTTAGTAATAATTTGATAAAAATAGTTAATTAATTAAACTTAATCAATCATAAGTATATTAGAAATATTTTTTTATAATTGTATTATTATAATGCATTACTATAATATATTATCTATAAAACAAAAAATCTAAATTTAAACTTATTTTATATTATTTTTAGTTATTTTCAATTTCTTAACAATTCGATTCAATTTCTAATATTAAAATCGAAAATCGACTCAAGTTGAATCGAGTTAATTTTAAAAAAGTAGAAATTAATTGGAGTTTTAAATCGATTTCTAATGTTGAAATTGTCGAATCGAGTCGATTTCAATAGTTGGAATCGAAATCCGATTTAACAATTAATCTATATTAGTATAAGCAAAACAAAGTTTGTTTAATTGCGTTAAATAAATTTCTTTCTAAATATATTATTAATATAAATTTTTATTATTTAAAACTATTTTTTAAAGTCATTGTAAACTCTTTAATATAATTTTTTAACTCTTAAAATTAAATTTAATTAATTAATTAATTAATTAAACAATACAAAGACAACTTATTTGCAATTTAAATTTTTTATTAATAAAGTTATTTATTATAATAAACAACAAGAATACAAGACTTAAATTGTTCTTTAATAAGCAATATTTAGTTTATTTTAATAAAGACTTGGTTGTAATTGCTTGCTATAATATTAGTAATATTGTTAATATAAATATTATTTAAACAAAAAATACTTTTCTTCTTAAATTGCTTCAATATTGCAAAGTGTTATAATTATATAATTACAATTTAATTGTCTTTTTTAACTATTATAATAATAAAAATAGCAACAAATATCTTTTTAATATCTTTATAATTAATCGATTTTAAAAGATACTCTTTAAAAGTTTTCTTAACTTTTTTATTGTAAATTTTAACTATTTTCTTGTTATAATTGCAATTAATTATATAATAGTTAAAACTAAACTTTAGATTGCAAGTTTTATAATAAATCTTAAATTAATAAAACTTATATCAAATTAATTTTTAAGAATATTATAATTGTTAAGATTAATAATTAAATATTAAATTTGTTCTTTGTAGACGTTAAAACTAAAGTTCAGACAAGTTGTATATATAATATTGAGCGCGAAATTGTTATCTACTATGCGAAGTTTTATTAATAATATTAATTTAATCAATAAGAACTTAAATTAAATTACAAAGTTTTATTAACAAGATTTTTAATTGATGCTTCGATATTTATAAGAAATTTAATTTTGATTTTGCTATTAAAAATATAGATTTTAACAATAAAGATAGATTGTTAATCAAGAATAGAACAAATATCTTAATTTATTTATATTTTAGTTAAATTAAGCTTTATTATTCGTTAATTGCAAATCTCTTCGAACTAAGTAATTTATATATAGAGACTAATTAATAATTGTTTTTAGTTACAACTTTTATTAAAAACTAAACATTTTTTCAATTATTAAAGTTATTGTTTCTATTTAACTTCTTGTTGTTAAAATAAGTTTCAACAAAATTCTAACAAAGCTTTAGTTTTAATTTTATAAATTTTATTTTAATATTTTTAAAAATTACAATAATTTCTTTTGAAATTATAGAAAATTTATTTTTGCAAAAACAATTAATATTGTTATATAAATAATTTAATTTAAAATAACTAAAACAAAGTTTTTAATCTTTGATTTTGTTTTTAAGTTTTTTAAATTAGTTACAAAAACAAATTATATAGTTTTTACTATTTCGATAATTAAATTTGTTAAAAGTGCAATTAATAATACAATTAATAACGTAATTAATAATGCAAGTTTAAGTTAAAATATTGCTTCGATTGTTGCGTTAAATATTGTATTAAATATTATATAATTAATAAGTCTTTTTATCTTTATTTAAATATTAATTTTTTTTTAATTTTTTTAATATATTTCTTAATTAAAGTTATAAATATTAGATTTTTTATATAATAATACAAGATTGTTGCAATCTATTAGACAAATATTTAATAAAATAAAATTTCTAAATTTTTTGATTAAAGTTAAGTAATGCAATTATTGTAATAAATTTTATTAAAAAGTTGTTAAATATTTAGTTAAAATCTTTATAATTTATTTTGGAATTTTTGTTTACAAGTTTATTAAAATTTGTAATATATTTATTGTATTTATTAAAATAATTATTAAGATCTTAAATTAATTTATTAACAATTTAATAAAAATTAAATTAACTAAGCTTTAATACAATATTTAATTATATTATATATTATATTTTTGTAAATAATATTAAAATAATTAATTTTAATAATTTTATCGGGAAAAAGAACAAGCTAACTTTAATTTTAATATACAAATAATTTTGTTATATTTTTTAGTTCTTAACAATATCTTTAAACTTTAAAATATTATAATAATATAAATTGTTACAAAAGAGCAAATAAAAATATTTGTAACAATTATAAGAATTTAATTGTTAATTGAAATTAAGCTTTAATTAAATAATAAAGTAATGAATATTGTATTAATATAAGTATTGTCTAATTAGTTGTCGATACAAGTATTGTCTAGTTAGTTGTTATTAGTTAGAATTTATATTAGTTAGAATCTGTCTAGCTAGTATTTGTTTCTAATTTGATTATTAATTATAATTATACTATATAATTAGTTGTTTTGCTTACTTTGTATTTACAACAATTGTCTTTCTTTTTATATTAATTAATAGCTTTAATATTAATTTCGAAGACAAGCAGTTTTTATTGTTTGATTTATTGTACTAATTGCTAAACGCTATTAATTACTATTTTTTTTGTTTTTGTTTAAACGTATCGACGCAGATTTCAAGTATTTGAATTTTTGTATCAGACATTTATTTTATCAAAATTGTTAACTAATTTATTATATTAGTTTTAGACAGATATTGACAACAATATTGTTAATATAGTTTATTAACGTTTTTTCAGTTATTTAGCGCTTTTTTTTTAAGTTTCTGTTGTAAGTTAATATTTACTATTGAGAAGATTTTTTTAAATACTTTTGCAAACTAGACAATTATTAAACTAACAAATTAGACTAATCGCGTCGAATTGATTAATCGAGTTCGAGTTGATTAATTGATTCGAATTTTGGCGATTCGAGTCAATTCAACTCGAAAGTCTTGACAAGTCGATTTCTAAAGTTGAAATCGAAAATCGAGTCGAGTCGAGTTAATTTCTAGAGTTAAAATCGAAACTCGACTCGAAAAATCGACTCGAATTGTTAAAACTATTTAAATAATTAAATAATTTATTAATAGTTAATATATAGTTAATATATAGTTAATATATATTTAGTAATATTTAATTATTTAAATTATAATAAGATAATGCATTATAATAATATATTACTACTTTTTAAAAAGAAAATAATTAAATTGCATCTATAGATTCTATAGAGTCTATAGATGCAAATAATGTATTTTATTAATAAATTGCATCTATAAGATCTATAGAGTCTATAGATGCAAATATTGTATTTTATTAATAAATTGCATTTATAAGATTTATAGAGTCTATAGATGCAAATATTGCATTTTATTAATAAAATATTTTATACTATTTTTAGTAATTCTTGGCATAATAACGTAATTTTTGATTTCTTGACAATTCGATTCGATTTCTAATATTGAAATCGAATATCGACTCGAATCGAATCGAATCGATTTCAAAATAATAGAAATTGACTCGGATTTTGAGTCGATTTCTAGAATTGAAATTGTTGGGTTGGATCGATTTCAATAGTTGGAATCGAAACCCGATTCGACAGTCAATCTATAACAAATATCAAAAAAAATTCTTAACTTGTTTATCAACTTTTTGTCTTCGCAAAAATCAATTATTTTTTTAAATTTTTTCTGTTTTTGTTTACTATCGAGCTAGCTAAAAAACTATCTCGACAAGCTTTGCTTTCTATCTCTGTAGAATTAAAAGAACAATAAAACAATAAAAATATCAATCAGTTATTTATCTAACTATTAAAGTAGACAATTAGTAAAATTTTATTTTGAAAAATTATAAAGAGATTTATAGCAACAGCTAACAGTTAAATATTTAACTCGAACAATCTTTTTATTGCTAAGATTTTCGAGTCTAAAGTTTTTTTTTCTATAAATATTGCTTAAATATTCGAGTCTATATTTTGTTTTTTTGTTAATTTAATATTTTTAGACAAAAAGTTTTTTAATTTTTGAAATACAATATAACAATTGCTATTTAAAAGACTTTAAAAAATTTAAAGTAACTAAAATATTCTCAATTAGTTATTTAACAAATTTCGAAAATATTTTTTAATTAATATTGTTGCTTTTGTTGTTAATATTTACTTAATTAGCAGTTCTAACTCGACAAAACAATTATCTATTTTTTTATATTTTAATTTATTAACAATAGATAGTCGAGCTTAGTCTTTATCTTTTCAGATTGTTAAAAATTAGTTTTCGAATTTATTAAATAATAATTTTTAGTATAAAAATATTTTAAAATTCGACAACTATTTAATCGATAAAAATACAAATTTAAATCGAAAAAGATTGTTTTTGTTTTTGTCTAAAAATTGCAACAATTGTTGTTCTATTTTTAATAAACAATATTTAATAATCGAAACAGTATTAGATCTATTTATTAATAAATTTTGTTAACAAAACAGACAACAGACAGATAATTAACAGAATTAGAATATTTTCGAA
>JAABUW010003030.1_pt1 | contig 24535 bp, 50 predicted proteins | sample 5560081 | NCBI WGS metagenome assembly JAABUW01 (sample SAMN10711882, study PRJNA513363) | rock metagenome | isolation source: Antarctica rocks | place: Antarctica: Victoria Land, Knobhead sud | reverse complement strand
CAATCTCGAATCGCTGAGGCTATCCCTCAGCGATGTATAGTACCTATATACTTCCATAGCTTTGTGTTCCGTGTCTCGTCTTCCAAACATCACGTCTCGATCTCTGCAGTGGCGCAAAAGGTGAATCCCGAAATACACCGCCATGTCGGTCTCCCGTACGCCTGGAGAGCTCACCATCGTGCTAGCCCTGGCGTCGTCTCTCGATGGGGAGAAGCAGATTTCGGGGGTGGAGGCTATGGGCGAGGCCAAGGAGAGTCACGGGCCTTGGACATGTTTCCAGGTCGCAGGACCGATCCCACTCGGTAAGTCAGGTCCGAACGGAAGTACTTGAAAGCAGTTTTGAGGAGGTCGAGGATGCGATTGGAGTGATGCACGCTCTCACTGTACCGATGGCAGCCGTTGGCGTGGCGATGTACCCGTTCCCAACTTGGTCCGCCAACCCTCTAGCGCGAAACGTGTCGTAGAGGAGCTGAGACGTCGTTGTAGGAACTCCGATGGACTACTCGTCCCCTCGGAGACGATGTTAAAAGTCCGGGAAGCGCTCAAAAAGGATGGTTGGACCGTCAATGATAAATGAGAAAAGACGTGTGATAGATGTTCAGTCACATATTCGAGTATGATACCTCCGACCGCTTAGTCAAGACCGATCGGTCCCCCTCACTCGCTGAATGAGAAGCGACTCCACTCATGTGTCGGGGTCTCAGCTGGAGCATGCTCGTCGCGTGGCGATACGATGCGCAGGAAATTCACCGCTGAATGCTGCTGAACGCGGAACACGAGTGACGTGAGGAGTGGGAAGGATATTCACCTTGTCATATACGCTTAAAAAGGGCGCGGGATTTGTCACCTCGAGCATCCGCTCGACGAAGTCCGATAAGGTCTTCAACGAATCAACCGATCGTCTTCGCACCGAGCTGTACGAGTACATCGGACCTGGCAGGCTGAGCATCCTCCCAAAGCGATATCATAAAAGGGAGGCCAAATTTAAGTCCAGTCGTGAATGATTTTCAACTCCCGATTATCAATCTCCTCTGCGTCATCCTTCGCATTTTACTCTAAGCACTTGAAGATTGATTCTTATCGCCCTGAATCCGATACCACGGGCTCTCGACAAATTATCGGCCGAGCGTATCTCGTGTGCATAGCGCCATGAGCAGTGAGTCAGAACTTCCCGCAAAGGCTCCTTATCCGCGTGAGGATGCTGACCCGCTGCAGATCGCTGGGAGGAACGATGGTCCATTCTATGCCTCTCCTAGTGATGACATCAAGCTGACTTATATATAGGTCAGAAGGGAAGATCGGCTGGGACCAATTCTCCCACATGCATCGCGGGTCGAGCTTCTTACCGGGCCGAAGGCTCATGATCTGGGCATTCCTACATCAGGGAGAGCACTCGTGCCAGGCTGTGGAACGGCGAGTGATTCCCTCTAATGTTTTGGTCTGAGGCGATGGGTGCTGATATGATGAACATGGATATGATGTGCTCCTGCTCGCTCAACGGGGACTGGACACTAAGGGAATCGATATCCCTCCGACCGGAGTCGAGACCGCTCGCAAGTCAGTGGATACCCCAAGCCTCACCAAGAACATGCGCTGACGATTTAGGTGGTTGGCAGCTCAGGACCAACCGAAGGCTGGGATGGAGGTGGTGTGCTCCGATTTCTTCGAATCTCAGGGACATGAGGAGGGATACGATATTAAACTCGACTACATGTGAGTTTCCCCTCGTCCCCACTCCGCACCTCCCTTGGTGCTGACAATGGTCAGCTTCCTCTGCGCCCTCCCGCCGGCCTTCCGCTCGCAGTGGTCCTCCCACTTGACAAATCTCTCCAGACCCGACTCGGAGACCACGTTGATCACCCTAATGTTTCCGCTCGGGCTCCCGATGGACGGTCACGGACCGCCGCATCCCCTCCCGGAAGAGGGGTACCATGAGCTACTCGATGCGAGATGGCAGATGGTGATGAGTGAGGAGGTGCCCCTGGAGTGGAGACGGCGGAGGGGAGGGAAAGGTGAGGAGAGGTTGGCGGTTTGGAGAGACGGGTTTGAGGTGAGCTCGGCTAGTATCTAGGGTTGTGGTAGGTGACGATCATGGCGGAGCATTTCCGGGCTAGCCATGCATCATGGCAAACTTGTATTGAGTGACGTGATCAAGTCATAAACCATAGCATATTCAAACTGTAAATCATCTCAGCAACTCCGGCACGTGGTGAACCTTACATTGACTACTTCTCAATGAGCCGCCACGACCCAGGAGTACAGCAGTTCTTTCGGATGAATACCGATGGTGACGGCACAATTTCAAGCACAAGCCTACGATCATCCTGCCGTAACCGATCTAGGAATCCGGGAGTCGTCCTTGTTGTTATAGAGGTAGCTTGATACTGGGTATAATGCATGTCTATCTAACAGCGCATATGAGAGAGGGTATCTCTCAGCACGTCCCGGCGTTACAGGCGGCGTTACCGGTAGTGGCGGCACTTCTAACAGTCCTCCGCCCTAAGATTTCGTGCACGTGCATGCTTTTCATGACATTTTTTCGTCGACTTGTCCCGGTTACCCGCACCGGTGGGGCAGGGATCTCCTGCATCCGCTTTTCCAGTTCTTATTCCCCCAAGTCTGATTTGAGCCATCACACGACCTAGCACAAGACCGAAAGACAGCATACACGATGTCTAAATACCTCGAACCGAATTATGTGGAGGAAGCGAAAGACGTGCCAGTCGTATCTGCTTCTTCGAGCGAAGTCACGGAATGGGAAGCCCGGGCGAAGAAGGAGGGGATCAAGCCCGCATTCTTGGCGAAGGTCGAGGTGCTCAACGAGGCGATACGGGATATCGGAATGGGGAGGTTCCAGTATGAGCTGTTCATCACTGCTGGTACGTGAGGCATAGCCATACTGATCACTGGCTCACAGCGGTGCAGGCTTTGGGTGGTTCGCGGACAACATCTGTGAGTCGGATTAAACAGATTCAACAGATTTCAGGAGCGGATTATTAGTGGAATAGGGCTTCAAGGAGTCGCCATCATCATGCCGGCCGTGGCGAATGAATGGCGAGGATATCCGGACGTCCGACTTGCCACGCTTGCACTGTATGCTGGGTTGATCGTCGGAGCGACCTTCTGGGGTTGCTCGTGTGATGTCATCGGGTGAGTGATGACTTTCCCCTACTTCACTAGTCGTCTCCAGTTCGCTTTGAAGATTCGGAAATGTAATTGTCCAGACCGGACGCTTCGTTGACGTTCGCTCAGCCGCCGTCTCGCGTGGAACTGCACCCTCGTCATCGGCGGGATCTTCGGTATAGCCGCCGGTGCCGCACCCAACTTCGTCGTCTTCTGCAGTATGATCGCGCTCATCGGTTTCGGCGTTGGTGGAAATCTGCCGGTGGACGGGACCTTGTTTCTGGAGTTTCTGCCCGGGTCGAAGCAGTATCTTTTGACGCTGTTGAGTCTGTGGTGGGCTGTTGGGCAGGTCGTCGCTTCGCTCATCTCGGTAAGTACACCGTCATTGACGTATACATTCTGGATTGACCGCGGTGTGATCTAGTGGGCTTTCCTGGCGAAATACGGATGCGCAACTCGTAAGCTGCAGTAACGCTCACTGCAAATCCTGCTTACCCCTTATTCCGTCAGCACCCGCGGGAACGTTCTGCACGAAGGAGTCCAACATGGGCTGGCGGTACTCGTACTACACCCTGGGCGCGTTGATGCTCTTTTTATGGTACGCCTCTCTCGGTCCGCAGGACTTCCACTCACGTTCGCACTTTCACTAGGTTCATCCGTTTCTTCATCTTCCCGGTCTTTGAATCACCCAAGTTCCTTGCCTCTATCGGTAAAGACGAAGCTGCCGTCGAGGTCATCCACCGCGTAGCGAAACGTAACGGCACCACCACCAATCTCACCGCGGACGATCTTCGGGCTGCTGCTGCGCCCTACCTGCGGGATGGCGGCGAGGACAAAGGAATGGACCAACGGATCAAGTTCACGACGCTCGAGCTCATCAAACACAGCTTCGACGACGTCCGAGGTGAACATATTCGAGCGATCTTCTCGACTCGTCGACTCGCTTACTCGACGTCGCTCGTCATCTTCTGCTACGCCGCGCTCGGGCTGGCTTATCCTCTATTCAACGGATTCCTAGGCACGTATCTCGCGGAAAAGAACGCCAGCTTCGGCAACACCAACCTCAACTCGACGTATGCGGGATATACCTATCAGGCTGCATGCGGGGTGCCAGGATCAATGTTGGCAGCGGTGACGGTGGAATGGGGGAGGGGAGGGAGGAAGTTTGCCATGGCCTTCTTCACCATCTCGGCTGGTGTATTCTTGTTTGGCTTGACGAGGGCGAGGAACGGGACGACAATCAATGTCTTGACTTGTTTCGCTTCGTTCTTCGAGAATGCCTTCTGTGAGTGTTCTCCCCACTATCAGAAGCCTTGCCTTGTTCTACGGCTTGCTTTCGACGGGTCGCGCCTTCCGTTTATGGGTCTGACCCTCTGTCTCAGACGGCGTACTTTACGGCTATGCCCCCGAAGTCTTCCCCACGCCTTCTCGGGGAACAGGCGATGCTCTAGCAGCCGCTGCATCTCGGATCGCCGGTATCTTCGCGCCTGTCATCGCAGTATACTCGAAAGCTGCGGATACACCCGATGGTCCCGTCTACGCCTCAGCATCAATTTTCGTCGTGTGAGTACCCAGATTCGAAACGGGACAGAGCTGATTCGATTGGCACGATCAGGACTGGGCTGGTCATGTTGCTCTTACCGATCGAGACGAGGGGTCACACGGCTCTCTGAGGAGCTGTATGGGCGATGAGAGGTAGTTTTATAGTCTATTGGGAAGCTTGTGCAAGAATGTGCATATCGTGAACAGGAAGAAAAGGTCACAATTTGGGACATTTGATGAGCGCCAAGTGGAGGTGTTGAAGAAAGACCCGTGTAATCCCGTGTCCTCCCGTGTCTCTTGGTCGCGTAAACGAGGTTCTTCTTGATGGATAGAGCTTTTGTCTGTTTTGTGCCATAACTGGAACAGTCCACTTCCAGGACTCTCAGCACGACTGAGGATCTGACTCATGGCGGAAAAGTTTTTTCTGCCCACCTGATAGCTTCCATCTGCATTCCTTGGGTGCTCTTTGATCCGGCTCTTTGATCCGCTTCCCTCGTCCCGCCATGTCCGGGTTCGCTCTTCCTTGTCTCCCTTTTTATCCTTACTGATCGAGCATGGACATACATAGTCAAGGCGATGTGAAGATGTTCGGTGTGACTCCGCCCATCAGTACAGATTCACCGAAACCCGCCGACATCCAGGCTTCCGAGGGTGAGCTTGATCTCTACCTTGTCCCCTCGAAATCCGCCAAGCTGACATGGAGAAACAGCTCTCATGGCAGATCTGGTAGCTCTGAAGCAGTTCGAGTCGGATCAAGAGCGGAAGGTCCGGTCCGTGACCATCCTTTCCTGAAACCCACGGGTGTTGACTGGGATGACAGGGAGCGACTCCTTTCCAACATCGCCCAGCTGGTCAGCAAGTTCGTGCATGACGTCTCCATCCAGTCTGGGCTATCAGAGAAGGTGGCTTCGGAAGCGGGTGGGCGGATATATACCTCGGGCTCGTACCGGTTCGTCCCCTCTCTCAGCACTTTACAGCTATGATATAAATGAGGTATGCGTAGGCTAGGGGTACATGGACCGGGTTCGGATATCGATACGATCTGCGTCTGCCCTCGGCATGTCTACAAGGAACACTTCTTTGGGGAGTTCAAGGAGATGTTGCGGGAATGGCCGGCTGTCACCGAGATCTCTGTGTGTAATACTCAAACTCAAAGTGGTAGAGCCATACCTGATGGAGTGAGTGTAGGCGGTCGAGTCGGCTTTCGTACCGGTGATGAAGACGGTGATCTCTGGTGTCGAGGTGGATCTATTGTTTGCGAGGGTGAACCTGGCGGAAGCTGGCGATAAGCTGGATATCGAGAAGGATGAGATATTGCGAGGGGTGGACGATGAGTCTCAGCGGAGTCTGAATGGTGAGCGAGCGAGCTCTCTTGGCTGTCACTAAGCTGACGATTTTAGGGCCGAGGGTGACGGATATGATCCTGAATCTGGTCCCGGACGTTGCAAACTTCAGGACAGCATTACGGACGATCAGATTGTGGGCCAAGCGTACGTGAGAATTGGGAGGATGGGGGTGATTGAGCTTACTTTGTGTCCAGGACGAGGTGTCTACTCCAACGTCCTCGGGTTTCCCGGGGGTGTAGCTTGGGCACTTTTGACAGCACGAATATGTCAGCTGTACCCCACTGCTGCGCCTGCTACCATCGTTGGCAAATTCTTTCCGATCTTCTACCAGTGGTAAGTGCAGCCTTCTCTCTGCTTGATTGACTTTGAGTAGGGGCTGGCCTCAACCTGTAATATTGAAGAAGATCGATACTGGCCCAACAAACATGCAGCATTCTGTCTGGAACCCCAAAGTGCGTTGTCTGATCCTCGAGGAGCCTCAATATTCATGTCCTGATCAGCTCGATCGACGGGATATGGCCCATCGAATGCCCGTCATCACTCCCGCCTACCCATCCATGTGCTCCACCCATAACATCACCTCTTCCACAATGTCCGTAATCAGAAATGAAATGCTACGAGGTGATATCTATAACCCACTCGGCGGCAGTCTGTATACTGATATTTATGGGTTAGCGATGCAAATCACCGACAAGATCTTGAGCAATCCTGGATCATCATGGCTGGAGCTCTTCGAGCGGGCAGACTTCTTCGGCATGTATAAGACATATGTTCAGGTCGTTGCTTCTGCCTCCACACCTGAAGGGATAAAGAATTGGTGAGTCACATGATAGCACCTGTGCTGATGGTCAGGAGCGGAATGGTCGAGTCCCGAATACGGACACTGGTGCAAGACCTCGAAAACACTGATAATATCCTGACGGCACATCCTCAATGCGGCGGAATATCTGGCAAGTACGTTTGTCTGACCGAGGAGGAGCAGGCGGCGGCGTCTCAGGGGGAATTGAGTTTGGATGCGATGAAACGGACAGAAGGAGATGTACAGGGGGAGGAGTTCAAGAAGGTCTTTACGAAGAACTTTTTCATCGGGTTGGAGATTGAAAAGAAGCCGAGTGAGTTTATGGTCGAGCGGGAGATCAAACCCGATACTGATCATTTCGTATGCAGAGGACGGGCTAGGAAGTCGAGTTTTAAACTTATTTTACCCGAGCAAGCGGTTCTGCGCTGCTTGTCAGGCATGGGACAAGTACGACGAGCAGGAGATGAGTGTGATCTTACGGCCCGCGAAGAGGTAAGCACATGTTATCTGTCAAGCTGACAAGCAGATCCGAGTTGCCGTTTTACTGCTTTGCGGACGGACAGCCAAAGGCGAAGAGAAAGGCAAAGCGGGGGCCGCAGAACGTGAGCGGTTTCACTGATTACCTCACACAGCACACTAACATGCTTGCGCAGGGCCTGTCGGAAGTGGGAGCAGAAGAGGCCATTGATGGACGAGGACCGAGCAAGAGATCAAAGTGAGCACAGGAGCGGATGATGGACCACTGCTAAGGCTGAGCAGAGCATCACCACTGGGTTCAGAAATCAATGGCGTAAAACCCACGTATCTCCCACTATTGACACCTGAAGAGACACCGGCCGGAACGCCTGATGTACGAAACAATACACCTATACCAATACCCACAGGACCGGACCTTCGACCCGTTTCCAATGGACAATTACTCGATATTACACTCGATATCGCCCCCCCACCAGCCATCCAAGGCATGCCACCTTTGTCTGCGACTGCTATGTCGAGCTTCGCCAGTGCTGCCAAAGGGGTCACAACGAAGGAGGAGCTAGATTCATTGGATAACAAGGAGGGGGTGATCGTGCTCAGTGGAACAGCGTAGTCGATCCTCTTTGTCGTCGCATCCCTAACAGCTTGGTCTCCGATATCTCTGTCGTGTACATCATTAGTTTCACTAGGTATTGTAGAAGTAACACGTCGATCTCCATGCATCGCATCGAATTGTTGGAAGATAACCTAGCGTGGGAGAGTAGACCAGAGGGACCTCCACTCCGGAACCACCTCGCTTGGGTTGATTTTCCACTTTCCTCCCTTTCTCCTTCTCCACTTGACGAATCTAGAGGTCGTAGCCATGTTCCTTCCTCTCAAAAGACGATCTAGCCTCTTCCTCGATTCTGAGTCCGAAGTTAGCGGGAGGTCTCGACTCAAATCTCGTCACCCGACACCACCGAACAGCGATGCTGGCGCAGTAGAAGAAGCAGCCCCCGGGGACGAGGAAGAGGAAGCAGATCTCGCCCCAAAGAAGGTACCAAACTCCCTCCTTTTTCGAGTATGTGGATACTGATGGGGGTGAGGATAGATGCTATCGTTCCATGCTCCGTACGGCAACACTCTCGCTGCGGCCTACTTTGATCCGGAGACGAGGAAGATCTACGTCATGGAGGATACGAAGGATACTTGGGGGTGGGATTTGGCTTGTCTGTGTGAGACCCTTCTCTCCTACCTTCCATCCATCAGTTCAGGGATGATTTTTTGAAGGAATGGGAGGATACTGATGAGCTTGCTACACAGTGATGGAGCAGGTCCGACCTGATCATATCATCTTGAGTACGAAGGCGCCGGATAGCCTTATCGACAAGGTCAGGGAGTTCTGTGAGTGCTTCAAGGCCTGAAATTCGCTGCTCTGTCTGACGACAACCCATCTATTCTATCATCCGTACATACCTGACCAACTCCTAGGTACGGATCGCCCTACCGAATCCTCGCTTCAGCCATTCAAGTCCTTCCACCCCTCCTCCGCGACATCCGCCCTAGCCTCCGTTCAGGTTACGAACCTCACATCTTCGGTCTTCCACCCACCGGATCCGTCGTCTGAGACTAGGAGGGCGTACGACGAGATGGCGGAGAGGTACGGATATGCCGAGGAGAAGGGCGCGGGGATGGGGAAGATGAGGTTCACGCTGTTGAAGATGGGGTTTTATGTCAATGTGGATGCTCCGACCGCGGTGAGTCGTGGAACGAGGAGGAAAAGACAGCTACTTGATGACGCGAGGTGAATAGGTATCGGCTACGGGAGGTCTGATCACTTATCTGAAGAAGGAGAAGATCATAGGAGCTGGACCGGTGGATCAGGGACTGCTCGAGCTTGCCGCCATCGAGAGCATGGCGCTGTGAGTCACTTCTCCCGGTCACCAGTGTGGACCAATCTTGCGAGCAGGGAGCAGCACATGCTGATCAACAATGATGCTCTGACGTGAGTATTTACCTCCCGACACGCTGATATGGTGTAGATCGCTCGCCATACTCGACGTTGAAGCACACGGCTTTTACAACACGGAGCGCCAAAAGCAGGCTCTTTCCATCTTCGGTGCGCTGAACTGAGTTGTATTGGATGGACCCTGGCTGACGGATGCTGCATCAGGCATTCTCGGGGACCAGATGTCTACTCCATTAGGCCGGAAACTCCTTCACACCTGGCACCTAAGACCGCTCCTTGACATCGGAGAGATCGAGCAGAGACACAACGCAGTCGAGCTGTTCTCCAATCCAAATCACCAGCACATTGCAGCCCATATGCGTCGCGCAATGAAGGGCGTCGGCAATGTCAAGGTGTTCTGCAACGCGATCTTGCGCGGTAGGAGCAAGCCAAGGGATTGGAAAGGATTGCTGCATGTGAGTGTGCCCGGATGCTTTCATCTGACTCAGTCGATGTAGGCTCTGGCGGCTGGTGTCGACATTAAGGACACAGCGATGGGTGTGGCTGAAGGTCGACGTGTACCCATCATCGAGAGAGTAAGTGCAAGCACTCCAGCAGGGCTGATCTGAAGATCCGTAAGGAAATGACCATCGAGCTAAACGACTTCGAGAAAAGCCTGGTCACAATAGTGAGCGCTTCATGCCGCGAAAGCTGACAGCAGATCGATTGGGATGCTTCGAAGGATGAGAAGAGGGTCTGCATCCGAATAGGTGTTGATGCGGAATTGGACGAGTGGCGGGAGCGACTAGCCAGTAAGTACACAGTCTGGCAAAGTTAACGCCAGGCTACGACCTGCTCCTTGTACGTCAACACCTGGGGCAAGGTCTAACGAAAAGACTAGCGTTGGCCAGGCCATAATGCCGACAGTCCCCCCGGGTTTCGCTTCCGACGTGAACGTCCTCTACTTTCCTCAGCTCGGGTGTCTGGTGGCTGTAGCTCTTCAGGATGATGGCGGTCCTGCTCCTGCAGGTTGGGATCTCTCGGTAAGCTGGCTTCAAGGGTGCTCCTGCTGATTGCAGTTCGAAACGGATGACCTGCATTACTACAAGACACCCCACATGCGCAACCTGGACAACCAGTTTGGAGATTTGCATAGTCTCATCGTTGGTAGGTCCATCAAACAAAGCTTGGCGGCTGATGATAGACCGCGAGATGAACCTCGTTGGAACACTGACAACGCAGCTGAAGGAAATCGAGCCGGGTCTTCTCGCTTTGGTCGATGCGATTGCTGAGCTGGACTGGTAAGCTTTGTTTCGGCGTTACGCTGAAAGCAGTCTCCTCGCTCTCGCCCACGCCGCGCAATCATTCCAGCTTAACCGACCCATCCTGACCGAAGAGCCGATTCTTGAAATCAGAGACGGCCGGCACCTACTGCAAGAGCTCTGCGTTTCACAGTATATCAGCAATGATACGGTGATCGCTGGCGGATCAGATAGCGATCGACGCAGCATGGTGATTCCCGATCGTTGCGACGGTGCTGACGATAGATGATCGTGACCGGCGCAAATGGCTCGGGCAAGTCAGCATACGGGAAGCAAGTGAGTTGTCATCCGTAGAGTGGCTGACTTCGAGGTCGCTTTGATTGCGTTCATGGCTCAGATCGGGAGCTTCGTGCCGGCTGGATGTGCTAGGATCGGAATCTGTGACAAGAGTAGGCGCCGAAGAGAAGAACAATGCTGACGATTAGTTTACACTCGCTTGCAGACTCGTGAATCGGTCTCCAAGGTAGGCATAGACTCGAAGCACGCTCACGGTAGACCGCTTCGGCCTTCATGATCGACCTAGGTCAAGTGTCACACGCACTGCGAGGCGCGACGTCGAGGTCACTCGTCATCTTAGACGAGTTCGGCAAGGGTGAGCAGGTGTCGAAACTGATCTGACGGTAGGGACCACACCTGCGGACGGTGCCGGCTTGCTCGCCGGAGTCATCGAGCATCTCATCACAGGGCCATGTCCGAGGACCATTGTGCTCACTCACTTCCAGTGGGTCCAGAGGTCTCAGCCGAGCTGATGATCAGTGAGCTCTTTGCGCAGCAGTTCCTGCCGCCGGACATTCCGATCCTCTTCTGCCACATGAAGACGGTGCTCGTCGAGGGATCTACCGACATTACTTACCTCTACAAGTGAGTTCCCCATCACCGACTTTCTGACTGTAGGCTTTCGCCAACTCTGAGTCTCACATCGAACGCCGCTGAATGCGCCCTTCTCCACGGCCTGTCACCCGCTGTCGTCGAGCGCGGTCGCGAAGTCAGGTAAATCTGCACATCTTATCAATTAGTCCTCCGCGCTGACCGATCCAGCGAGCTCATCTCAACCTTCCAGATCTCCAAGATTCTCGATGCGGAGCTGACCGAAGAAGACGAGGCTGAACTACAAGAGGCCGAAGTTTTGGCAAGGCGGTTCCTGTCGTGGACTATTGACGAGAAGACTACTGACGTGATGGATGCCCTGAGGGATATGTTGGATCAGGGGCAGGTAGAAGAGGGTTCGAGCGAGGCGGAGGAGAGGGAGCAGGGGGAGGACGTGTGGTGGGATCAGAAGAACTGATGCGAACCTCATATGTATATCGTGTGTGACACTCTATACCGATTACGCTAAGATGTCGAAGAACCTGCTGTGTCTCTCGGCGCTCGGTATTGGGGTAACGGTGTTCCCACTCCTCGGAGTTCTTCGCAAAGAGCTCCATCTTGAGTTTCGGAATCTCTCTGGGGTCCAATTGTCCTACGTCACCTCTGAGGTTAGTACTGTCCATTAAGACACCAAGATGGCCTTGACAGCCTCGATATCCGGCCCCTCCAAGACCGTATAAATGGCCCTGGATCCGACTCTCAATCAGCTGAAATCACTACAGCGATCAAAGGTTGAAAGGGGATGACGTACGATCCGCGCTCTCCACAGAAACAAGGTCGAGCATTCGCCCTTGAGGACCCTTTGTCGGTGTAGAGATTGGGCGTGCCGGTCATCTTGAAGACTTGGGGGGGGCGACGAAGAAGTTGGTCGTCAAGCTGTTCCCTCCATCAGGCCGGAAATCCTCTGTTCTGAGACTCCGGATGGGGAAAATGCCGAGGGCGAGGGAGGGGGACGTACGTCGTACCGGAAGAACGACGACAGCCAGTACAATCTACGTCGATCAATCAGCCCAGAAGGTTGGACGGTACGCCGAGGATGGGACGGAGATTGGGGTGGGACCATGACGTACGGCATAGGATCGCGCTGTCGGATTTGGGGATGGTCACTTTCATAGCGCCGGGATCACCATGTCCAGAGATCTTCGACATGAGGATCGGTCTTTGGTAATGGATAGGTTTGACGACAGGGATCGCTCGCTGACTGGGAAAGTTGGGAACGGGAACGGGAATCCGATTCGGTGGAATTCGGCGATTCGATGCAATCATCCTCACTACCCGGATCGCCGGCAAGGTCTATCATCGGACAGGCCGAATCATGGGTAGATAGGATCGGGGGCAGAGGACAAGGACAAGGGGAAAAGGAGCCCAGAACGGGCCTCGAAAGGCTTCGTGAGCGGGCCCCGTCAACGCATCGTGGACCGGCGGAAATGCCTCGTGACTCGACACAATTGATTTCCCGAGAGGTCCTGGCGCCTCGTAGTGAAGACGTCATCGACCTTGTGACCACCCCTTGGACTGGCGATAGCCAGAAAAACTCGCAGCGGAGTCGATATCATTAATCTGAGGCACAGCCCCAGTCTATTCGCTATAGCGCGGAATCGCTTTTCTAAGCAAAAGCAGTCTGCCCATCCACCTTATCCTCCCCTGCCACACCCGCGTCCCACTTCGGCACCGTATAGCTCCACTCGTGCTCGATCCGTCCTCTTTGAATGCCGGTGATGGTATCGCGGAGAAGGAGGATGAGGGGGTTGGCCGGGATTCTGTGGAGTTGAGATTGGTATTGGATCTCGCCGATGGAGACGACTACGACACCGGTGCCGCTGCCAAACATCCTGCCAGGGGTCAGCGAGTGCCGAGATGAGGCAACATCAATTACTGACCCTCTCAGAGTACCATCCTCGACCCCCTTCACCACCTCCGGCATGCTCAGATCTCGCTCAACGACCCTGACTTTCCGCGGCATGCCCTCCAACGGGAAGTCCTTTCGTTTCTCGGCGTGATCGGTGATGAGCTGGATGATGGATTCGCGCGTGATACCGGGTAGGACGATACCGTTCTCGAGGGGCATTGTGATGAATTCCAGGTCTGCGTCCCAGAAGAACATGGGAGGAGATACGCGTGACCAAACACAGGTGTAGAGATCATATTGAACGGCACGAGACGATAGGGGAAGCAGGCAAGAAGGTGCGAGTCAGTCCGTCAGCTCGGGACCACTGCTTGAGTGCCAGTAGCGACTCACACCCATCAGGCGCCTCCTTGATGATCCAGACATTCATCGCCCCAGCCTCCGAGATGAAGTCTTCGTCCCCATGCAGCCACAACGACATTGCGAATCCCTGCTTCTTCGCGACGCTCACCGTGCCTGCCCAAACCTATCAGTATCCATCGTAAAACCACCAAATTCCCTCTCCGGACTGACCGTAATTCGCTCCGAGCTTGTAGCTCCCCGTCCCTCCCGGCCAAGCCCGGATATACTCCTTACAAGCATCAAGCCTGATCCCCTTCCCCTCGGCGGCTGGGTAGAGCCCTTTCCCGAGGTTCTTGGTGGTGACGATGTACATCAGCGCTTCTGCGGCGTAGGCGTCTTCCTTAATGCCGAAGCTTTCGGAGGTCTCGATTAGTGTCGGGCGGATGTAGAGGTTTCCGCCGTCGTCGGAGGGGACCAGGGGTGCTTCTGCAAGTTTGAGTTGATCAGAATCTGTAAGGGAAGCTAAGGAAGCTGGACTTGCCCAGGGCGAGAAGCTTGCAGAGCATGACAAGGAGCTCCTCATTATCCCACTCGCACTATTCTCGATCAGCGAGAGCGTTAGCACAGGTGGTCAGTACGGACGGGTAGACCCAGCCGCCCTGCTGATCGCTTGAACCGATCGAAGTTCTTCTTCGGTCTAAACAGCATCAAGTCCCCCTCCTCGCTCTTATAGCACTGAAAATATCGCCTTATCAGCCCCAGCAGAGAGCTAGAGAAGCACAGCACACCTTCATCCCCTCGAAACACGTCACGGCATATTGCATCACACCACTGAGGGGATCGACGCTCAGCTCCTGCCTTGGTGCAATGTGCGCCTGACCCCATCCCGAGACCCGGTTCCAAGGGATACTGAGCATGTATCGGCCATGAGACTCTTTCCCAGGTGGGGGGACATGGCTCGGTGGGAGTGGGGAGAAGAATAGGTTGGAGGATGACATTGAAGCCAGGGTGGGTTTTGTGATCGTCATGGCGGATTCGAGATAGATTGTTTTGGTCGACCGGTGACGGTCAATGAAGAGGATTCACGCCGAGGTCGAGTCGAAAATTCCACTGACTTTTTGAGGTGCTACCGACGGAGACGAGCTGATACGAAACGCTACACGTCATTTTCGCTATGGCCAGACCCGAAGCCTAAGGTATCTTTCCGTGGCGTATTGAATTCCGCCTGACCGAAGAGTCTGAAGGGAGACCCGACCTTGCATTTCACCTCACCAGCAGTCATATTGCCATCAGGCAGAGCAGAGCTCGGGAATCGAATCGATTGGATAAAGGAATCTGATGCGGTTCTTTGCGGGCTACGTATCGACTTCGCCGAGCTCGGCAGCATGTTTCGAGGAGACGATTCGATTGGCGATCGTGCGAGGACGAGCAAAATACCTGCGGGGAGGAGAACTTCGGGAGCGGACAGTCTGGGCAGGACCATATGGGCCTTGCGCCAGAGAAGAAGGGGGACGAGGTACGCCAAGAATCCGCTACCAATACACTTGCTCGTCTGCTCGGTTCGCGCAACGATGTGCCAAAGCTGATGGACTGTGATACAGCTCGGACTTACTATTGATGATGGATCACCTCAGTCCGTAGCGCCACGACGATGATCGCAACCGATATCCCCTGAAAGGTGGATGTCATTCGGAGCAGAGGGTTACACGGGCTGGGACAGGTGCTTTGTAAGTGCCTTTCCGCCGCTAGGTAATACTGATAGTAGTTGTTCTTTTCCTCCTCGTCGTTGAAACCCATCCCGTCGCGACCACTTCATCCCGTCGTAGCGGCACCGTCTTCACGTCATTGCATGCGCTGGCCACGTGCCTTACCGCCACACGTGCTCAGTTCAGGATCTCCGACGGAAACGCCGAACACAAACCCTGAAGTTCGAAAGCGGGATTTTCAGGGTTAGACAATGGACCCGGATCCCTCCCCCCCTTCCAGCTCGCGTTAGTCCCAAGCAACGACTCCCCCCCCTCTCCTTCGGAACCTTTACCATCGAAAACCATCCATTCATTCCCATCCATCGTGACATATCATATCATCCGACCGGCAGGGCGCATGACTTTCAGGAAGGGGCGCCCGTATTTCATCCCGACAACAGACTCCAATCTAGTCCGAATCAGCACCCCCCGTTCCGGTGCTCGGACCTTGTTGTGACGAGTCGATTTGTTGACACTTTCGTCATCCCTTTCCATCCCACCTTTTCCTTCGTGGTGGCCAAGAACACCCTCGCATCAATATCATAAACGCCGACATAGAAGTATTAGGGTTTTTGGGGTTGGAAACAAGACGGATTGCGGACGGGGAGAAGGCTCGTGCGGGGCGGGAGATAGGGATCGACTTGGTTCTTGCATTCAGGCCCTTCAAGCGGAGACGGAAGACACCAAGACAGTTCGGAAGATCTTGTGAAGGCCGCCTGGGTCTTGGAAGCGTGTGACGACGTATCAGCGCATACTTGCGTTTCATCAGCACCCAGCATCTTCTGCCCGATACACTCGCTTGACAACCATCGCTCAGCTCACTCTTCTGGCTCGCATCTTCTTGACGGCTCGTAATCGCACGACCGACATTAGCACCGACGCATCCCGAGTACATTCGGGCCACATCAGCACAACTTACGAATAATCCCACCCTCAACACTTTTCGCCATGGTGACACCCCCTTCCTCCCTGCCATGCCCCTCGTCCTCCTCAGCCCATCACCACCAATCCTTCTCGACGCTCTCGCAAATCCAGCCGAATAATCCTCCAGTCCGGGCGCCATCTGCTGCTTCTCACATGTCTGCGGCGTCGGGACGAGAAAGCAAATCCGGTAGCCATCTCAGCAATGGGTGCGTACCGGGTGAGGGATACTCTCCCCCATCCGACCCGTCACCAGGCTATGTCGATCCGATGTCAGGCCATTCCCAACACACAACTCAACCGTATCCAGGTGGCCCCTTTGGTCACTCCAATCCATCCACCATGCTTCCCCAAGTCACCGCGTCCCCTCCCCCTCAAGCACCCCCGTACATCCCCCCTCCCCAGCACGCCATGGCTCCCGATCCGATCCACTCGATGGCGATGAATATGATGATGAATCCACCGGGACCTGGAGGAATGATGGGTCCACCCGGCATGCCCTGGCAACATGGACCGGGCCAATGGCGACCTGGACCGAGCAACTACCCGGGACAACCGCCTTATCCTCGTCCGCATATGCCCAACGGGCATGCGCCGGGTATTCAGCGCCAGCTACCACCAGACCCGCTCGAAGCATATGCGCCGACTCGAACCTCCCTGCCCTTGACCGGCATGCCAAACGGTATGCAGGTACAAACAGCGGCGATGCTGCAGCAAGCGATACTGGCGGCGAACGGTTCCGGGCGGCCTCTTTCGGCGCATGGTGAAGGGCGGGAGCGGCTGCGGGAGAGGGAAAGGAGCCACAAGGACGATGAGCGGGCTGACGGAGAAAGGGAGAGCGGAAGGGATGAGCCGGAGGTCATCACTACTATCTTCGTTGTCGGGTTTCCTGACGACATGGGGGTGAGTTTCGCTCACCTTTCCCTTCCTGCTGCTGATCCCATCCAGGAACGCGAGTTTCAAAACATCTTCACCTTTTCCTCCGGTTTCGAAGCAGCCACGCTCAAATTCCCTTCCAGCTCTGTCCGCCGCGAGCCAGCTGCTGCACTTCTTGCCGAACTCAGCCAGATTGCCGCGAACCACACCGCTGCCGGAGAGCATGGGGAGATGCCGCCTGTGGGGCTTGAGGAGGCATTGGCAGCATCGCAGATGGGCGGGACTGCGAACACATCATCCTCAACCACTCCATCCGCTGCGATGTCACTCACACCTTCCGCACCGTCCGGTCCCACCTTCGGTAATCCTGCCGCTCTTCCTCAACTCCCGACTCGCCGGCAAACCATTGGCTTCGCGCGCTTCAAGACCCGAGCGGCCGCGATTGCCGCCAAGGAGCATTTACAGGGCCGTAAGATCGACAGCCTGATAGGCGCGACGCTGAAGGCGGAGATGGCGAAGAAGAACCTTCATACAAAGCGGACGACTTCAGGCGAGGAGCTTGTCGGGCTTCTGCTGAGATCTGGGCGTTTGGCGGGGTTGATGAATGCAGCGGGGCAGCAGAACTTGGCAGCGAGTATAGGTTCGGGGCAAGGAAGTCTGCAGGGAATGATGCCGCTGTCCGCTGGTCCGGCTCCTCAGCCACCTTCAGCAAGGGAGGCATGGGACTCTTGGCCGGTCCAGGGTGGGGAGCGCGAGAAGGCGATCGAGGAGTCTAGACCGATGATGCCGCCCAACTACCCGAATCCCTCTTTCCCGTATCCCACTTCGTACCCACCTCAACAATCTACCATGGCCACGTCTGCTCAATCGGATGCGTCGACCTCCCCACCACTCAGCGTCAAGTCACCGAATGGACGACCTACCGATTCGAAAGCCTTACTCGCGTTGGCAGAAGAAGCGGATGAGATGGAAGGTTGGAGTGTGGGTGGCGCGGTTGGAATGGGAATGGGGCTGGACGGGTTTCACACTCACCAACGTGAACGTGAGCGGTCATCTGGATCTGGGACTCAACCTCTGGCGATCTCCAACATGCAACAGGGCGGGATCAACTCTTATGGACGGAATGATCCGGTCAACTATGGGATCAGTCCACCGGGAGGTAGCGATCACATGAGTGATGCGGGGAGGAGTCTAGGGGGAGCTGCGAATCCTGCAGACCAGAATCCACCGGTTCGTCCGGATTCCTCGGACCGAGAGACAAGCTTACGTGCATCAGATCAACACCCTCTATGTTGGTAACCTCCCTGCGATATCACCGCCTACTCACCCGCCCAACTTCCTCGAGGAATCACTTCGCGCGCTGTTCAGCCGGTGTCAGGGGTTCAAGCGGATGAGCTTTCGGCAAAAGATCAACGGGCCGATGTGCTTTGTGGAGTATGAGGATGTCCCATTTGCATCGCAGGCCATCAAGGACCTGTATGGGCACAATCTCGTTCGTCAATCTCCTTTTTCCTCACCAAACCAGCTGACGGCAGATCAGGGTGGACTGGTGAAAGGCGGTATTCGACTGTCATATTCGAAGAACAGCCTTGGCCAACGCGGTTCTTCCCATCCTACCGGTATCAACTCCTCCATACTTGGCGGTATCGCACACACCGTCGCCCTCGCCGGCATGTCCAGTCCGTCCACGTCCAACTCCGTTCCCGGACCAGGTTACGGCCTTCAATTCCAGCCTGGATCCGGACCGAATTCGCAATCCGCCCCGATCTCGGTCCGAAGATCCGGTGACGGCATGAGCCTTAGTCCCACCGCCCAACCCTTCAACGCCACCCTTCCCACGGCCACCTCTCCTCGATCACGATACTTCGGATCCAGTCCGCCCAATTCCTCGAAAGACCCACAAGGGGGATACAACTCTTATCCGCCAAACTCACAACCTCCTTCTGTTGTAGGGCCCGGGCCTGGGGGCAATGGCGGACAATTTTCACCCGTCTCCTCGCCGATCCGGACTCCAGCGAGCTATTCTTGGGTCTCGTCGGGCGGTTCGAGCGGATATGGTTTCGACCCATTTGCGGGACACGGCATGAGTCTTGGTGGAGCGGCCAGTGCTTGGGGTCAAGGGGGTCAAGGAGGGAATGGAGGAGGCAATGGCAGTGGTGGACCTCAATGATGGACTTGGTCGTGCCTCTTTGGTCTCTTGTGTACAGTCTTTCATCTTGTCATCATCTTCACACCATCTTACACTGCCGTGTCTCTCCAGAGCAGTATAATTATCCCTCACATTTGATCCCCCGTAGCACTCACATCCCTCTCGTGTCGATAGTACCAGGTAGCATTGCACCATGCGAGTACCAATCATACAATGCTATCGCCCATTGCACTTCCGGCTTTGGGTCTGAAGTTTGAATACTTCTCCATGCTAGCATTAGGCGTCGGATACACTCCAGATGCAGATCGTCCTGTCTATCCTCACTCCACTCCCTAGATCCATCCATGTCCCCTGGCAAGTTCCAAGATCGGAGCGAATCCTCAGTGGGTCTCACGCCGACTTCTCGGGAGGCCGCCGCCCAATACTCCGCTTCTCGACCATCCTGGTCCGCCTCCACCTCCCTAACCTCCTCAGCGCCCTCTCCGAACCCGATCGGAGATAGGTGTACGAGAAGACGAGGAAGAAACCGACTGTACAAGGTGCCGCGACTTTCCAGAAGTACGAGACTGGGCCCTGGAGTTGGTCGAAGCCTGTGAAGTTCTGCGTGGCGTCAGCGGGACCTCGTCGATGGCAAAAGGCAAGGCTGCGGTAAGAGGGGGAGGCGGGAAGGAAAGGAGAAGGACGAGGTAGACTAACCATCCCGAAATATGATGCCTGAAATCAACATCATCAGCTGAGCTCGGTCAGGGGTGAGTCAGGTCAAGACCAACGATGAAGGTCAAAGCTGAAAGCAAGGATTTGTCAGCGGGACTATTCGCCACTATACGACGAGTGGACGTACGGAGGAAGACCACCGTGACGATGCTCAGCCGTTCCATCGATGCGTTCGTCTGGAATGACAAGGTATTCTACCCATCTGTCAGTTCATTCTCCACCCCGCACTCGGAGTAGCAACTCACAAAGACATAATCCGTGAGATGATCGCAAGTAGCGACAAACTGATCCATGCTCGAAACGATGATCTCCAGATGATCCATCACATCCCCGATATACACCTTTGTCATCGGGCTAAAGAACCCTTGTCCCTGTTGCGTAGGAGGCGGGCTATGTCCTCCCATCCAAGATTTGATGCTCGCCGTCTCCATACCCGGTGAGTTGGGAGCGCTGGGGGCCAGCCAATGGGTGTCGCGAGATATGTGGTTCTTGTCTTGAGGGCGGGGGCCGGTGCCAAGAGCGGAAGCGGCCTGGGAGCGCTGGGCGTCTTGGTCGCGGATGATGTAAGCTACTTTGAGGAGCGGGGTGAGGGAGCGGCGGAGGCGGATGAGCTGGGAGGAGAGGACGTGGAGGTGGCGGACGGTCTCCATCTGGGATCCCAATCAGCGGATTTCACACCAGAGATTCCTGACGAGAGGGGGTACTGACTTGCGGATCGACGAGAACGGAGGCTTCGAGGTGCAAAATCTCGGCTTCGAATGTCTGGGAGATCTGAGGGGAGTCAGTTGACGTTTCGCGGATGCAGCGTAGATGTCTCACCTCAATGGCCAGATCCACGGCTGAGCGGGATCAGCAATGAGAAGAGCCACAGAGTCTCACTCACAAACGTCAAGTAATGCCTGAGTGAGCATACTCGGATCGCCCGACTGTCTCAGCAGACTCTGCTCGTCCTCGAGCCGCTGATAAATCGGATCGAGAACCTCCTTCATATCTCTGCGGGCAACAGTGATCACGGTGCCTGCATGACAGTCGCTAGATCAGCTTCATGTCAATCCAGCTGGAAGAGATGCCTCGGCAGGTTGTGAAGACGGATTCACCGTCCCTGGTCATGAACAGACTCATGATCCCCCTCCTGACCGGGACCATATACTTTGCGCTCAGCTCATCCACCGTCAACCGATGTGCCTCCTTATGATACGGCTACGCCCCACACTTCAGCTCGAACACCGGCTGGCTCGCTGAGCGACGCACCGATCTCCCACCCTGAAGCCTGGTCCCCCCTACACTCGGCTCGAAGACCCCCTCTACCCCCTCGGGGAGGGTCAACAACTTCCTCTGACTCCCCGAGAACTCCTCGCGCAGGTTGAGTTGTCCCATCTCGTCTGCGGCGGCGGAGAGGATGGCTTCGTCGGATGGGTGGGTATGTTGGATCAGGATTTGGAGGTAGAGGTGGGTCTTGTAAAAATCGAGTTTGGATCGGGGGGAGGTGGTAGCTCGCAGCGCATCCTCGACAGAGAGCGGATGTAGTCTGGCGGGGCGTCTCGGAGCTACCAATGATGGAGATTGGGTAGACGTACCCATATTGAAGGGTGAGGAACTTGATGACCTCCCAATTCAGTCCTTCCACATGGACTACTATCCTCAGCGCACCTCCCGGAAGGTGAACATCACCCACTCCATCGCACCCCCTTCGGCTTCCCGTCCTCCGTCAACAACCTCTTCGCATGGTCCGTCTCGAACCACTCCTCCAACCTGTCTCCAAGAAATGAAACCTTGATGTCCTCATCGTCCGTCTCCGCGGTGTAATCGCACACCTGCTCCGTACACGTCAGCTCCACTATCATCCGCATTGAGCGCCTCCAAGCCGCCGTCCCCGTCTCCAATCCCCCCCCCTTCTGTTTCGAAACTCACGGTGATCGTCGTCGGCCCCTTCATATGCTTATAAGCCTCCTCATCCCTCCTACTTCTCACATCCACCCCCGGCTCATCCCCCGTTCCCCCCCCAATGGGACCCGCTGAGACCGGATGGAACCGCTCAGCGCCACGAGTCGGCGTCGAGTCCCGTTTATGGCGTAGATGGAGGCGGGAGGTCGCGGATGAGGATGAGGGGACGTTGGATTCGAGGTCCGAGGGGTTGGGTGGTGAGGAGATCCGGTGTGGGGCGGAGGCTGCTAGGGTTCGGGCGTGGAAGCTACCTTTGGGGGAGAGCCAGAGTGTCAGTTATGTGACTTGGCCGAAGAAGCAGGAACGAGGTGGATGACTCGTTGACACGTACTGCTCCGGGGCGAGATCGCGTCGAAACGGTGTGGTAGGGACAGTGTGTCTGTAGACATCTGGTGTGTAGAGGGGAGAGTATGTAGATGAGAGAGCCGGAAGAGGGCTGGCAGGACTGGGGACGAGAAGTGTTTATTTCTGGAACGGGAAATGGCAGAATGGAGACGGTGAAGCAAGATCATCCAGCGTTGACTTCTGATTTGAACATCAAGGATGAGGAGAGATCCGGCGGTGGGTCGGATACAAAGGTGATCCTCAACGCCAAAACGCGACATCCGCCCGTAGTGCAGGCCAAATATATGAATCATTCTTCTCCGACCTTCTTTGCCTTTCCCTGCTCCAACATCGCCAATCAACGCGAAAAGACGGGCCGTACAGCGAGGGGCGATGAGGATAGACGTTATGATGGAATCGGAAACGACAGGTCAGTCAAACATCCCCATGAAACGGTCCGGACGAAGCTAGAGACAGCTTCCAAGAAGATGTCAAGAGGGACGAGACTGGCTCACCCGGATGTACTGGAGCATCTGGAAGGTGGAGCCGAAGAAGGAGATGCTGAAGAGGATGAGGAAGGAGCCTTTAGTGGCGTCATGCGTGGAGCAGGTTCAGGAGTCGACGGTGACGAGAACCGTCGCCCGAAAAGAGGTACAGAAGTGACGTGGACACGACAGGGATGAGTGACCCGGACGTGGGGAAGGAAGGGATTCGGCAGTGACGGGGTTAGGGATGAGTGGTGATATAGCGTGGGAAGCGGAAGCGGCCGACATTGGCAAGAATCAAAGGCACACGCGTCAGCCCCACATCCTGCCAGGCCAACCAAGCGACTGGAGAGGCATCACAAAGACTCACGGTAGTAGATCTTCCCCCGTGTACCCTTCATATACGTCGGGCTCGGATCATTCTGTCACCAGCATCAGCCCGGCTCATTTCCCACCACTCCTGCCCCAGACCACCCATATTCAAGCTATGACAGCTCCATTGAGAGACGCGAGACAGGCGACCGGTGATATCGATGGCAGGCTTGACCCACCTGCATCCTGATCTGCTTCTCCCTGATCCGGTTGGGCACTACCTCCGTCAGCTGGCATAGGCGCATTTGAATGAGAAAACGTACTGTTCAGAATAGGACTGAGAGGACCACCCGCCATGATGCCTTAGTCCTCTTGAGGTTTGGGGTGAGGAGACTGGGGTTATCCAAGGGGATACAAGCAAAGAGAGGGAAGGAGAAGGTCGTCCTGTCCGACGCTTTATTTCTGTTGTCTTTCTCCTGATTTATCCAAAACGAGATTTCTTCGTCCATGTGCTTTTGCGCTTTCTGCTTCGCTTTACTCCTCCAGCAGAAGCAACACTAGACAGTATGAACGTCTCGCAGGATCGCGAAGCATATGCTGCGAAGCAGTGCGTAGTCGCCCTTTTACTTCGGTTTCCTCGTTGACCCGACTCTCTAGTACGAATACCGTCCTTGACCGAGCTGTTCCCATCGAGGTTGATACCGGCCTGCTTGCAGCATTCGACAACACCCCCGTAGACATCGACGAATATTCGTACGTCTACCTCCATGCCTTCCTCACCCTAGCGAAGCTGACAATCATACAGGACCAACCTCAACCCCCACCTCCTCGCCCTGACCCTCACCTCCACCCAATCACTACTCACCACCCTCCTAACCCTCCCAACCCATCCCTCCGCCCTCGGCCCCCTCATCCACCCCTTGCCCCCGACCACCCCCTTACCCCGTGAGAAGCCACTTCCCAAGCCGAAACCCGAGACCAAGTGGGAGAGATTTGCCAAGGCCAAGGGGATGAGCCATAAGAAGCGGGAGAAGGACGAGTGGGATGAGGAGACGCAGGAGTGGGTAAGTCGGTATGGCAGGGGTGGGAAAGTAAGGGAGGGGGAGGAACAGTGGCTACATGAGGTCAAACCGGGCGAGGGTGCGTCCCTTCCTACCCTCTTTGATAACATGCTGAGAGTTCGGGATAGATGCGGATCTGGACCCCGCGGCGAGTGCTCGGACGGAACGGAAAGGCAGAATAGCCAAGAACGCCAAACAGGCAGCTGCCAACCTCTCTCGCGCAGCATCATCCAAAGCCGATCCCACTTCAGCGCCTAAAAAAGACCGAGACGCCCGAAAATCCGAGCTGGAACGTTCCATGCTCATCTCATCCACCTCCACCGCCTCGCTCGGTAAATTCGACCAGCGAATCGAGGGCGAGCCAAAGGTCCGCGGAGTGAAGCGAAAGTTTGAGAGCAATGTCAGTGGGGAGG
>JAABUW010003029.1_pt1 | contig 24539 bp, 23 predicted proteins | sample 5560081 | NCBI WGS metagenome assembly JAABUW01 (sample SAMN10711882, study PRJNA513363) | rock metagenome | isolation source: Antarctica rocks | place: Antarctica: Victoria Land, Knobhead sud | reverse complement strand
TGTCCGGCCGGAGCTTATGTTGGCGCCTACGGAGAAGAAGTGAGGGGGTGAATATACGAGGGGATGAGTGTGCCTAGAGGTGTATGGAAGAATGAGATGTGTATTATGTGGTCGATATAGCTGAAAAGTACATGTACCTTACTGGATTCGTACCTAGATGATGTCGAGGCTATTGCACATCTTTCTTCTTCGTCGGTCAGTCATGAAAGAGGGCGGTGTACAACGAGAATCCAACGCTCGAAGTCCGGATAATATGAGCAAAGAGGCTCGGCCGGCCGACTACCTACATCGTTGTTGAAGGGTTCGATCGTTCTTCTCAAACGCAAGCTGGCAGTCTCGAGCTGCTGTACGATGGTGAGGTACTGCCACAAGATCTGGGGGAATCTCCCGACGTCGTTACATCGTGGGAGCCATGTCGAAACGTGCTATGACACCGCCACCTGTGGCTGAGTGTCGATCGATTGGATGGTCGACGGAAGCAATTCCTGCAGGTACGCTGGTACGGTTGCTGATTGGAGCGCAGTGCGGTTTCGCGATGCCTCGTTGCCCGCCATCTCGGATCTCAAAGGTCACGCAGCCCTCCTGAGATCGTCGACAACCTCCTCGTCGAGCTGAATATACGTCCTCAATGCCACGGTGACGTGCCTAATATACGCGATGCCCAGAAATCGCGGATCAATCTGAAACAGCCACCATCTCCGTGGGACTCGAGACAACGTGCGTGTCGGCCCTCGTGGGAAGGATCGAAGCGTCGTACGTTTCGCGAGCACGTCTGAGCCGCCTTGTTTCGTGTCAGCACCGGTTTCGATGTTGTTGGATTACGTTGGAGAAGACGTGATATACAATCGCCTGCTCGCGTGAGCGTGAGACCGACTGAGCGCCGTACCCCGCGTCCAACCACCTGAACGATCGCAACGAGTACATCCCTCATTCGGCTGACTGAGGTTCTGGAGTTCAAGAAGAGCTGGATGGGCTGTTGCGCTGAGGCCTTGAAGGATGGCATACAATTCGAATGCGGCGTATGAGCCTCCAAGGCGACAGTACTACTCGCAGCAGCAAACTCCTGTTCAGAACGGTCATGCTGGGCAATACCAAGATCAGTACGGTCAGTATGACCAGCAATACCAAGATCAAGGATATGATCCACGATATGAACAATACGAGCGAGATGTGAGGCAGCCACAGCAGTCGCGGTCACCAGAGTACTACGACAACTACCAGGCCAGCCAGCCAATGTCTCATGGTCAAAGAGCACCGCAACAGCAACAACAGGACCGTCACTATGACCCGAGATATCGGCAGAGACCCGAGAAGGGTAGACAGCAGCAAGGCTATGATCAGCAAGCGAGACCACAGCAGCCGGAGCAACAGCAGCGGGCAGCCGTTCGCGCGAAACCAAGTCGTCCTCAGATGTATGCACCGGAGGCACAGGCGCAGCCTGTCCAGCAACCACAGGAACAGCGCAAGCGCGAGCAACGACCGCGACCACCGCCAGTCGTCAATGGTCGGCCTCAGACTGCCCCTGGACCGCAAAAGCCACCCGACGTTCCGAAGATGAGCATGGAGGAGTGGAAGGCCAAGGAGAAGGCCAGGATGCACGCCGAAGCTCTTTCACCGGAGATCATGGCATGGGATAATGCCTTTCCGGTCTTTCCGACTTATCAGAACAAGTCAAGACCCGGAACTGCTAATGGTACTCACGAAGAAGTTGCTCGCTCGTCTACTGACGTTCGCCACGATGAAAGACCTGTTATAGCCAGGGATGACAGTCATGGTAACAGGTCGGAGCCGCCAGACAGCCAGCAGCGAGGACTTGAGCGCCCTCCTTTAGACCACAAGCCATTTTCCCACGATGGCGTGCAGATGCCGCCAAAAGCCACGCACGTGTCACCGCCGCCTCAGCAGCGTCCGCAATTGCAGCGACAGGACTCAAACATGGCGCCAATACCGGTTGATCATGGTGCCTCTCGCCAGCGGCAGATGCACAATCAGCCTCAGTCGCCACCCTATATGCAAGCTGTACCTCAGCCACAGCCACAGCCAACCAACAGCTACGACCGCTCGTATCAAGGCAGGCCAATGGTCGAGGAAGCAAACACTGCAGTAAGACAGCCTCGCCAGCAAGTGCCACGTGGACCGCCTATGCAGCCCATCGACACCCGGCATGTGCAGCAGCAGCAGCAGCCGTCATATCTTGACCATCAGCCACTTAGCCCTGCTGTAATACCGCCTCGATCTGAGAGTGCTCATGGCTCGCGATCAAGGCCTGGTCAACCGATAATGAGTCCCACGTCAGCATATTCTCAAGCCACTCCTCAAGATCAGTTCGCGATGTCCATGCAGCAGAGCCAGTCAGGCTATGCCCAGCCATCAAACAATGCTGCCACACGCGGCATGTATAGCGATAATCGCATGCCAGCTCCAGTCACTGCAGCTCCGATGAGCCGCGCATCCCAGATCGAATCAGAAATGCCGGACTTCGACAGCGCAGCACCAGGAGGGACCTCTTTACTACACAAGCGAAGTCAGGTCACTAGACCTCAGCCTGAGCCTCAGACTTACGTTGCAGAACTTCCCAGTCCCACACCACCACCGAATAGCCAGCCGCAGAGTCCTGGTGAATATCCTATGCCGCCTCAGCGGTTCTACGGCCAGCAAGTGGATCAGAGCGCTCGGTCGCTGCCAGACCCACGAGCGCCTCAGCAGAAACAGGGTGGTATCACGAATGGACACGTCTTTGAGGTTGCAGGCGATGCCGGCTATCAGCAGCAATATGACGAGAGGTATCAACAGCAACCTTCGCAGAGTAGACAGCCACCCCAGCAGTATCAACAGCCGCCGCAGCCACCGTATGCGCAACAACAACCGCCCAGGAGGTCGATGGACGATGCCAGACAGATGCCGTATCGACAAGGCCCGCCACAAGCACAACGTCGTCCGTCTAATAGCCGTCAGCCTCTCGGGCAGTACCCGCCTCAGCAGAGACCGCCCGTAGATCGAAACCTCACGGGAGTGACAGCGTATTCTGATCCAATGGCTGAGCGTGCAGGTAGTGCCCCACCGCGACAAGCGATTCAAAGTCCACCTGGAAGAGGTCCGGCGGGCGGTCCAACGGGTACTCCGATGGGTGCTCCACTAACGCAGCAGAGATCTCACCCGGAGCAACAGAGCCAGCGGCACAGAAGTAGCAACCCTGACTCTTTGCCATACCATCCGGCGCCCGTGCGTCCAGGTTTGATGGAGGGTGGAGCTCAGGGGCTGGATCCGAACTCGAAGCCACCGCCGATAAGGAACTACAACAATGGCCAGCCCGCGCCACATCAGCGGCAGGCGTCGGTTGAACCATCAATGAAGCCCATCACTCCCGCTGAGCTCGATAGGCTTCGAGCGTACGTCTCTGCGAACCCGCAGAATCAGAAGCAGGCTCTGATCTTGGCGAAGAAGCTGGTCGAAGCAGCTACTGTTCTGGCCTCAGAAGGCGGTCGCGCGGATGCCAGAACAACGGCGAAGAATCGGGAGCGATACATGCTTGATGCTCACAAGATGGTGAAGAAGCTTGTCGCCGCCGGCTACCCTGAAGCACAATTTTATTTCGCCGACTGCCACGGCTCTGGCGAGCTTGGCCTGGAAGTCGATCCACGAGAAGCGTTCAAACTGTACCAAGCAGCCGCCAAAGCTGGCCACGGCGAAGCAGCGTACAGAACTGCCATGTGCTGCGAACTAGGTGCCGAAGATGGCGGCGGCACAAGCAAAGACTACGCCAAAGCCGTGCAATGGTACCGTCGCGCCGCTGCCCTCGGAGACTCATCAGGCATGTTCAAAGTCGGCGTCATATCGCTCAAAGGTCTCCTCGGCCAGCCCCGAAACATCGGCGAAGCGGTCAACTGGCTCAACCGCTCCCTCCAAAGCGGCGGCGAGAACCCGCACGCGATGCATGAACTCGGTCTACTCTACGAATCCGGCAACACGAACCCTGAAGTCCGGAATAAAGTCGTCGCAGACGATGCTTACGCCTTGGAGCTCTTCCAGAAGGCGTCAGCGATGGGGCACAAGTTCTCTCAATTTCGTTTGGGACAGGCGTACGAGTACGGACAAATGGGTTTGACGATCGATAACCGGGCGTCGATCTCTTGGTACTCGAAGGCTGCCTCGCAGGGCGAGCATCAAGCCGAACTCGCGCTGTCGGGGTGGTATTTGACGGGTGCAGAAGGGATCCTCGAGCACTCGGATATGGAAGCATATCTGTGGGCGCGTAAAGCGGCGAGCAGTGAACCGCCGTTAGCGAAGGCGATGTTTGCGATGGGGTATTTTACTGAGCAGGGGATTGGATGTCCGACATCTGTTGACGAGGCGAAGAAGTGGTATGGGAGAGCGGCCTGTAAGTGATGTGCTTTGAATATCTGGCGATGTGGGAGTGTGAGGCTAATTTTAGACAGCGCATAATTTTCCAAAGGCAAGGGAGCGGTTGGAAGAGTTGAGGAAGAATGGTGGGAGGAGTTCGAAACAGCCCGCTGCTAATGGGAAGCTCTCGCGGAACCAGAAAAGGGATGAGTCGGAGTGTGCCATTATGTGATTGAACCACATTTAGCTATGAGTCGGGTTGATGATGTTATGCTGGGTACGGGTGCTGCGAGTTGGCAAAGGAAGGATGACTTGAGGATGACTTCATGGCCATGCTTGACGTTTCATGCACATGTGAGTTATGCAAGTGTTGCACAGCGTGTCTCTGGACGATCGAAGTCTCATCGATGCCTCTGCTCAGATGATTGACAGTTCGTAATTAGCACCTTTTGAACTGCCAATTTCGCCTTTTTAGTTGTTCGGATTTGAGTCTGTTGTCGTTCGACTTGCTGTTCTTGTTTCGTGTACATTGCGGCATCCTGAGCTCTGTCTACGTCGAAGATTGAGCTTGCGAGTGATCAATTCTACAGATTGCTGAGGAGGAATGCCCGTTTCAATTGTCTCCTGATAGTTGCGATCCCATCAATGGCTGTGTTCAGGCGGTGGGTCATGTACGATCGGCCATTCAGTACCCGTACGCCAATCACATTCTTCAAGTGTTCAAGATTCGAGTCTGTTGTGCTCAATTCCTGTGTTATGTACATTACGGCATCCTGTATCCTGTCCATCTTTGAGGCTGCTGTGCCTGTCCTACTATGTGTATGCATACCTCGTATTCTATCGTGTATGTCCCTGCCTCCTGAAGCCGCCTATTCTCCGTTGCCCGTGCTCTTCTGTTCTTCCAATTCGATTGCCATTATTTCGTCAGACATGCTGAAACTGCAGTTCCCGCAGACATTTTGCGTTCCCTCGCTTTCCCAACAGCATTTCGTCTCGTCTGGATCGAGTGAATGTCGGGGGATCGATCGATTGTTTCGCGACATGTCGCTACACAACGTGGCCGTGTCGGCTATTTAGCAGCCATCCCTTGCATATTGCTGCACTTCCTGCCGGTTCTGTGCCACCCTGCGCACGTGGAGATGAATCCGCGGCTAACAATCGCCCTTCTGCGAATGCGTTCCATTGGTTGTCGGGTATATGTCTGCGGTATGCGGTTCTTCTCCGGCCTTGCGTCGTTCAGGCCCACCTACACGAAGTTCGGTGACACAGGCGCTTATTGTGACGCGTAGATATCCCAGCAGCGCCTCCTGGGTACCCAGAAACCTGGCCCCGGCATTCGTCCTGCCACCCAGTGTCGTACAATCGCGGAGTCGGTCGCTGCGCCGACAGCCTCACGGACAGCTGCTCTTCCGCCCTGAGATCGTTCCCTCTTTCCATCCATTCCTCTTGAATCCTTCCCTGAAGCTCTAGTGGGCACAACCGTCCCGATCCTCCCTGCCAGCTGGCGATCGATGTACTAATGTATGTTTCCTCCAAGGCCGACGCCATTCAAAACCCAGTATGCACGGCATATTGCTGTCGGCTATCGTCTCCGCTGGAACGACAAGAGCCGCCGAATACCCGATCTTAGCAATGCAACATGCCTGTCATGTCCTGTAAATTCAACGCCTGGCCACGCAACAGCATCACCCTGGTTGCCTCGTGTGTCGCGCATAGCTGCTGAGGTTGCTTGGACAGCTTTGTTGCTCTTCCTGCAGAGTGCCTAACTGGGGGCTCGTGTTGTGAAGGAGATCCTGATAGCCCTGAGTCGTTGTTATGGGTGGTTCACTCTGCTGCATGTGGAACGCGTTCTGTCCCATGAAGCTCTGAGGATGCTGTGCGATTGGCGCAGAGTGAGGACCAGGAGATTGCGCCATCGTTGTCGCGCTCTGCATCTGGAGTGGATGCGGAATGTATCTCATTTGAGAAGGATGCTGCTGTCCGGCAAGTTGCAGACCACGGTAAGGGTCCATGTTCTGCTGGTATCCTTCTACGTGACTGTATGATAACGATCTTGATGGTTGTTGCTGTGGTTGAGATGGCGGCCACATCATGTTCGTTGGCTGTCGGTGGTCGAACGCATATGGATTCTGAGCGTTTGTTGCCATCGTGGTCGATCCGTACGGGAACGGAGCATAGTCACCTGGAGATGCACCGGCATGGTGACGCCAGTAGTTGGAGTTGGCGAAGTCGCTCGAGGTTGGCGTCGGAGTGGCCATGTGGTACTGTAACCCAGTCGCGTTCGCCCAAGGTGATTGCGCGTCCGTATGGTGCCGATACTGGGATTCGGGTTGAGCGAGTGGTCCAGCGAAAGGGTTGAACGCGTGTCCTGTCGTACTAGGAACGCTCGATCCTAATTCCATTGAAGCGCCGCTATAGCCACTTGGAGCGTTCGAAGGGAGGGTGGGAAACCCTTCCAAGTCGCGGGAACCATCGAACGAGGTACCAAGAGCAAGATTGGGTGGAGTCGAAGAAGACACTGCAGAAGATGGGCCAGAAGTTACACCCGTCCCGCCAGCAGATTGCGAACTACTGTCAATCACGCCCTGCTGGTCGACTGGATAGAAGACACACTCTTTCTTCAAACGGATGCAGTTCTGACACCTGCCGTGTGGGTCTGCATCGGCGACCAGGCATCGTATCTTCCGTCGGCGACAGTGAGCTGTCTTACGTTAGTGAATAGGTTAGGTAGAGACGTGTGCAAGTACGTCTGTCATCCCCTTCCTGACACCGTTCACGACTTACCGCACGCAATAGAGATTCGTTGGTACCCAAGCTTGTTGCGTTTCTTGTCGGCATCGGAGTCGGACATGATCAAGCCTTGTACATGAGACGTAGAAAGGGATCTTTGGGCGGGCTTCGTCACTTTCGAGATCTTCGATCGTGACGGTTGTTGACGCTTGATTGTGGAACCCAAAGGAGCGGACGTTGGTGGAGGTGCTTGTCCGAGACGCACATCGCTGGATCCTGTCGAATTGAACACTGCGCTAAGGTCTGAAACCACATCCCTTGATGTGCCGTTGGTTGTGGTGGTTGGAGCGATTGGAGTAGGAACGTCAAGTTTGTCAAAAGACATAACGAAAGGTAGACAAAATAGTCCTGTCGTGATGCCTGCTCGCGCGATTTCAGTGGTCCATGCGTACGAAGGTCCAGATTTCCGTTATGTGGCGCAGCATAGCAAGTCGATCTAAATCGAGTGGCGGCAATGCTATAGCTCTTGTTCACTGCTGACTTCGACGTCGGACTGGTGTCATGCCGAGCCAAAGCAAGTGGCAGGTGAGGGACGACTTTCGTCAGTACGGTTGACGAAGCATATTCATCAGGACAAGGACACTCAGGACGATTCAACGTTTAAACTGCAGTCCTCAGGCTAATCCCAGCACCATGGTAGACGCTAACGAAGGTAGTCAGTATATCAACAAGGTAGGCCTTCGTGGACATTTTGGTCCATTTGGTGATCGACAAAGGCCAAATGAAACCCTTCAAACCTTCTGAATGCACCTCTACCAAGACTTCTGGAGACATGAGGCAAGAGATCGGAGCACTATTGAGATCGAAAGAGATAATAAATGCAGTAGACCCCACAATGGATAGGCTTGCGTCACGGAGGCTCCGATGATGGACGAGCTACTGTACCTCTGTTGTTGGCAATGATCCGCACAATAGTTCGAATTCGCTATCGAGATTACAGTGGCGAATATTCGCAGGGAGCACACTCTCACGCCTCGATCGTTTCCCGAGACGTCAAGATTGGCTCTTACCGCTGTGGCTGTTGAAGCCGGTGTGCTACTGTAGAATGTCCTCGGGAGTCGGGCCTAGGGTGGCCAGGGTGGCCTTGATCGCGGATCGACCTCTAGCTTGCGGCCTTTCAATGCTTGGTATTGGAGGAACAGCATTCTGGCTCCTCTGGCGGCGATAAGGGTCGGGGTGGCGTAAAGATCCGGGTCTGAGTCCTTTAACCGAGCCACATACCATCTTGCCCAGACCCGGTAAAACCTCGAAGCCAATGGAGGCCTCAGCGTCCACATGCTTCTACACAGTGATATCGTGTGAGATGTGGTCCTGAGGATTGCTGCGTCTCCATATACTGATCTCAAGGTGCGGTTCCAAGCCACGCCGTCTTCAAGCTAGGCACATTGTCTCCACGTGCGGCCGAGTACAGCCGGGGTTTGATCGCCCTGTAGTGTGAGTGTGGTCAACGATCTTCTCGGTCGACTGGAGCTTCCCGAGTCCGCGAGTGGAGTCATGGAAGCCTTCAAACATGTTTATCATTCGGTGACGGCTCCCGCTAATGATGCAGTGCCGTGGTGTGTTCCTGACCTAGCGTGTTCGATGAGTCGGGTTTGCTGTGGGAGTTGCAGAATGGTTCCAAGATGTCAAAACCACTAGTGAAAGTTGGCAAGATGAGGTTGACGAGGGCCACATCAGCCCTTGGTGGTTCTAACGTGGCCGTGAAGCTTAAGATGAGGCTCACTTGCGTGCAATATGGGGTCATCATCCGAGATCCATCTTGTTTCAAGGTGGACATTGGCGCTTGGTGAACTGCTGGTGCATGCGCCATAAGTTCCATAACTGCCGGAACCGAAAGGCAAAACAAGGCAGGCTCGAAGGAGCAAGCGTGGGACTGGTGGCTATGAGGCGTAACGCTCGTGCATAGCTATAGCGCCGCATTTCACGTCGTCGAGATGAAATACGCTGAGTATTCCATGACTCCGAATATCGGCTAAGAGAGTAAAGCCATGCTGAGCAGCGATGGCGCGTTCTGTGTCTCTCTGCAATGGGATGGCAGATGCCGTGATGTGCGCTGCCACGTGTCAACCAGACGATCAGTGCTGCTTGTGCTGTAGCTGCGGGGAGTGTTGACCGAGGGCTGCTCGCAATGCCCCGAACGCTTGTGCACGGTTCTTCGCTCGTGCCACCTTGCAAGCCACGTGAAGAGGTTCAAGGCGTAATTCCAACCAGGTACTTCCACGCTCTGTTCTTTCTGCTGTCCATGCACTGCCGATCTCCCCCTGCAGAATCGTGGAGATCCCAGACTGTCTGACTGTCATCATTCGGTTAAAAGCCAGTATTGACATCATGTGTCGTAGCACGTTGGACATTTCATCATACTGGTGGAGATCAAACAAAGACGTGCTTGCATCGGTCATGTTCTGCGAAGCCATCGACTCGTTATCTTGACACAGTGAACGCGGATGGCCGTTCTGGAGGATTCGTAGAGTTCGACAGTGTGAACTCAAAATTGTATCACGTTGCAGACCACGAAGATCACATCTACTTCGGCATTTGGCGTGCAGCCAACATCAAGCTGCCTCGCCTGTCACAAACCTTGCAAGCTCTTCCAAATACCTTCCCTGCAGATCTCGGCTCCAAACTGAAGAGAACGATTCTTCGAACGATCCTTGCTCGTTGGCAAACGATCCTAGCAAGCCTGGGCGACATCCCCGGAACGCATACGAACCAATTCTCCAATCGCTATGCGGCTGTTCGGACTGATGGAAGTACTACCGTACCATTAACGACTCTCCAGTGTTCGGAAACGATGCAATCACGCAGACCAGCAGTTTGTGGATGACATGAACTCCAACCTGTATGGGATTGATCTACCAATCTGAATTGATTAAATCGATATCCTTGGCGCCTCGTTGTCTCCGTGCATCTTCCTCCGCCTGCGGTCTCAGAGTGCTTCCTTCAATTTGTCCGGAATTGGCTGCCTACGATGCCACGAGATTGCAACGGATCGGCATCGAAGATGTTGCAGCAAGGTTCGCAACATGAATGGCAGGTATGGCATAGTGTCCGCACAATTCACTAAGATTACGTTAGGAGGATCACATAAAGCTCGAGGTCGAAGCCGTAGCCAGAATCTTGGACTGGAAGCAAAGTGGCAACGTGACAAGATGTTGTCCTTCCTATCGCTACGCCCATAGCATCCAAACATGAACGAGTTGTGTCGCCCTTCTGACAATGATCCTTGCATTTGTTGAGAACATTAGATGTGCCCCGGTAGACATCGACCCAGCGCAGTGAGGTGGCCACTTGTCTTCAACGCCCGCACCCGTATGAAGAACAAGGTTACAACTATAGTTCTTCAAACCAACATCGATAGTCCACAATAATGTACCAGCCCTTCAGACTCCTCACCATCATCACCACTTCCGCAATCAGCGTTTTCGCCCTCATCATGCTCTTAATAACACGCCCAGACAACACTGCACTCACATGGTGGGAAAAGAGAGCCTCTATGTCCTCCTACGAGGCTCCCCTACATCTCTGCGATTCTGTGAACGACCCCGTACCGCACAGCTACTTCATCTTCCTCCACATGGGCTACACGCTAGAGCAACACGCGCAGGCAGTCGGTCACGGCACAGACCTGAACTCTGACATCGAGCACATCTTTCCGGAGACGGATAGACATGGCCTCTACTACAGCGTAGAACTGGACGATGCCAGTTTAGATCTTGTCCGTGCGGATATTGGGGTTGATATGGTGGAATGCAACATGCGTGTATGGCTTGTTGATTCGGTCTATGAGGCTGACGCTGGGTTTGTGTACGAGCCCGATGACTACGCGCCTGAAGTTGATCCAGACTACGAGCCCGATGATGATCTAGTCTACAATGCCGACCTATGAGTGCTCTTCACCTCACTCTGCACACATCTTCATCTCGACCAACGAGACTTCTTCACCCAGCAACCTCGCCAACGCTCCTCACAGCCAGCGCCTTCTTCGCAAGCGCGCTGAAATCCAACTCCCGATGATCAGTAGGCATGTACTCCCCACTGGCGATGCAATGAACCTTCATGTTCTTATGATACGTCAATCCCGGCAGCAACTTCGGCGTGATCAAGAAGTACTGGCTCGTGTGCTCGGCGCAGGCGATCTCCACCATGCGGGAGTGGACGAGACGCTCGTTGCGCGGGTCCATGCCCTGGTTAATCTCGTCGACGACGCGGAAGGGCGCACGGGCGAGAGATTGCAGGGCCATGAGGAAGAAGATGGTGCTGACGGCACGCTCGCCGCCGGACTGGCGGTGGGAGTCTAGGATGGAGAGTTGTTCGGTTTCTCTATGATACAAATTAGCAATAGTACTTTACCAGGTGGAGTAGATAAGGTCGTACCTGAACTTGACTTTGATTTGGATGGCCCACTGCTCGAAGTCGTCGTCTTTGTGAACACCCACCTCACCCGCCGACTGGATGCGGGCGAAGTTCTCCGCGAACGCTTCCGAGATCTGCACAACGAGAGCATCCAACTCTGGCTCCCACTTATTGCGCAGTGCTTCGATTTTGTTGAAGAGGTCATGCAGATGTTCTTCGATCTCGCTCAGTCTTGCTCGCTTGGTCTCGATCCTGCTGGCTCTCGCCTCAAACTCTCGTATGGTGTCCTGATTTCCATTGCCAGACGTCAAGTCGATCCTGGTGCTCACGGACTCGATCTCCGTCTCGAGCCGGTCGCTCGTCCACTTTCCGATGTCCACAACTTCGCTATAGACTTCATGCTCTGGGGTGCCTTCAACGATATCTTTACCAGCATGCTGGCAGACAGCTTGCAGGCGTTTGCCTTCCTCTAGTAACTCGGCCTCCGTTTGAGTAAGGTGGTCGACCTCTCTTCGCAGCTCTTCAAGCATGCGCTGCTCTTCGGCATGTTGAGCCTGCAGTTGGTCCAAGTCCGACTTTGCTTCCGCTTGCAAGATCTCGGCTTCATAGAGCGAGATGTGGAAATTCCGCAGCGCCTCAATGGAATTGGCGTAGTCGAGGACCAGCTGACCCTTGCTCACGGTGAGGTTGTCGCCCCGACTGACGATGTCGCGCCTTCGTTCGAGGCTGCCGTTGATCTTTTCTTCTTCGTTCGCTAGCTTTTCTTGAGCGCGCTGGAGTTTCGCCGGCAAGCCGTTGAACTCCGAAAGTTGGCGCTGCTTTTCGTTCTTCGACGCCAGCAACGTGTCATGCTGTTCCTGGAGCTTGGCATGCTTTGGCTTCATCGCATCCATCTCGTCTTTGAGCTTCTGCATTTGCTCTTGCAGCAGCTCGATTTCGCCGTTGGCCTCTCGCTCACGGGCATTGAGTTCATCTTCCTGTTGGCGATCAACGGGCGCATCGGTGAAATGCCTCGCTGATTTCAGAGGGTTGACACGGGTGCTGCTTGCTTGGTCACCGTACTCGCGACGTCGAATGATTTGGAAGGTGTTGGAGGCAGTGACCCACGAGCTCAGAGGAGTGCGCTTCAGTGCTTCGAATTGCGCATCGGTCATGTCGCGATTGGTGAATGCGGTTGAATGGATTTTGGAATTGTCACACAGCATGGCCAGCACAGGCTCGGGTCCCTCGATCAGATCAATGATCCAACTTTGTAGCCCAAACTGTTGCAGTTCACCTGTATGTACAGGTGGTGGGAACGAAGCAAGTGTGTGGTACGACCCTCTGATGTTGATCTGGTTCAGCTTCATGACCTTCGTCAGTTGCTTGTTGAGCGTCTCGAAATCTTCTTTCGCCGTCACGGTAAATGCGAATTGCTCGTTCTGATTGATGACCGACTCTACAGCACTTGCGTGTCGAGGGTATTTGAGCGAGCAAGAGATGATCGGAGGACCGAATACCTCGCCTTTGAACTGATCGCGATTGCTTTGTATCCAATCCCAGGCAGTTCCTGCATCGCGGGACGCCCCCCGTAGTTTGTTGGCTTGTTGGCCAGCTTGAGATTGCAAGTCCTCCTTCTCTCTTGCGCACTGCTGGATGATCAACTTCCGTTGTCTGGATTGTGCTACGAGACCACCCATCTCCTGCTTGTTGTCGCGACTGCGATCTTCACTTTCGCGCATCTCCCTCTTGAACCCACGTAAGCGCTCATTAATCTCAGCTGGATCGAATTCCTCGGGTGGATTCGCCATGGCTTTCTCGACGGTTTTGATCTCCTGCCTAAGGCGGTTCGCAGCCTGGATGGCTGTCTTGTTGGAGTTCTTCTCTGTTTGAATCTCTGCAATGCACTCTTCGATCTGCTCAGTTGCTTTTGCAATCTTCTTCTTGTTATCTGCAACGATGTCGTCGCCGCGCTGTAGGTGCCTCTCGCGCACCCCTACTACCTTCTTGACTCGCTCAGTATAAGCTTCTTTGTCATTCACAGCACGGAGATTGGGCTGGAGCCTAGCATTGAGACGGCCGAGCTCCTTTCCAGCCTCCTTCTTACGAGCCTTGGCTTCCTTGAACTGCTGCAACGCAACAGTGTATTGAGGGAATGGTCGCAATTTCTCCAGAATCGCATGGCGCTCTTGCAGCTCCGTTCGCTCGCGCATACGAAGAACATCGGCTTCTTGCCCTCGCTGGCGACCTTCGTCTTGTTTCAGGGACTCCAGTAGCTTTTGCTGCTCATCTTGGCGCCGTCTTTGCTCCTTCCGCATGTCCTTGAGCTCCTCATGCCACTCACTCATGTACTCTGGCGCCGCTGCCCGCTGCGTGTGGACAAGCAGGGCTTCTGGTGATAAGCCTGCAAACTCCACGACACGATCTTGCGGCAGGAACTGACAGAGATTGTCGACCTGGATGGAGAAGCTGCGAGCGAGCGCTTGAACACTCTTTTTGTTCGACTTCTTGTGATCGATCGTGAAGTCCGTCTTGTTGCCCTCCTTGGTGATCATCGTAGTAATGAAAGGGTTGTTTTCCTGATGAGCAGGATCTTTTGCAAGTTCGATCTCGATGAAAGCCCTTTTAGCACCATGCTTCACAAACTCGCCAATGTCTTTCGCGCGACCCAGATGTTTAGTTTCCCAGCCAAGACCCAGGCATATGGCACACACAAGAGTGCTCTTGCCGGTCCCGTTCGGTCCGATGACCATGTTGAGGTTCGGTCCAGGATGAAACTCCGCTTTGCTGTAAGTGACGAAGTTGGTGAGCGTGACGCGTACGATCGAGCCAGGCTGATATGTCTGTTGTGGCTGGCGGCCGTGGAGCATGTCCACGCCGCGGCCTGTCGTCTTGGGAGAGCGTCGGAAACTGTTCGGGAGGAGGTCACCGTTGCTGGCCTGCGGGAAGTGTCAGCTTCGCGTACGTGTATTCCCCCTTTTTGGTAAAATTGCGCATACCTCCTCCTCGTCTTCTTCATCACGTTCGTCGTCATCGTTCCCATTATCAACACGGGCGCGTTTCCTTCCGCTTGAACGTGGAGCATCTTCACCGTCGACGGAAGGCTCGAAGTCTTCTATATCGCTGTCATCATCCTCGCGCCGACGCCTTGCTGGTGTCACGCTGCCGGACATGCTGGTGCGTTGCTGGCGGAAGCTGTGTCGTTGGAGATGTCGTTGGAGTTGGAGAGGCTTAAAGTTCTAGACACGCGAAGCGCGTTGTGATATATAATACGCGGCCGGTACTCAAGCCATATCATTTCTCGGGCCGATCGCTTCCGTAAACTTCTCCAACTCCACCACACCACGCCTCATCAATTTTATGGTTGCTGTCGAGGAGTGTTTTTGGTTGTTTGATTCTTATTCCAAATTGGGCTGCAAGATTTGTACATGTCGCATAGGACACCAGGCATGCACTCGTGCACGCATCTTTCCAACACCTTAACCCAGAGAAACCTCATAGCCCCTCCTCCATCCCTACGTTTCGCCACCATCCCGCTCTCCCACCAATCTTCTCGTCCATGCTATTGTACAGATTGGACTCCGCATCCCCCACCTGCCTCCGCGCACTCACCTCCCTACTCCTCAAATCCCCCATACCCCCCTTCAACCGCATCCCCTTCTTCGCAAGCGTAAGACTGGCGCTGCGATCCAACCCGCCCGACTTATAATTATTCGACTCACTCTGATGTCTCCCGACGGACGTCAATCCTGGAGATGAACGCGAGTCGGCTGCTGCTGTTTCTGCTACTGCACTGTTGTTGATCCATTCATCTCGATTGACTGGTCGTTGTCATTGGAGCGGCTCCGAGGAGGACGAGAGGCGGTTGAGGTGGAGGTAGACGTCTGTGCCGTAGCTGTGAAACAACAAAGCACATTAGCACCGCGGCTTCTTGCCACCGAGGTCGGTTGGCGGGATACGACAAGACTCACCCTTCCATACTAATCAACTTCAGATCCCCACCAAAATACCTCGCATACAACCTCGAAATCGGCAGCCCATACCCGAACCCAGCCATTGGCGCCTTGAAATCACTTTTATTGAAATCAGGGTCCAGATTCGGCGTCTGGTCCACGGTGGTGTACATGTACGTCCAGACGAGCGGTATGCTGCTCCGCGGTATCCCGCCTCCCTCATCACTCACTTTAATCGTTATATCCTCCCTTCCTTCACTCACAATCACATCTGTGGTAGGGAACTCCTCCTTATCCTGCCCATGCGTCTCGACCACAGCTCGTAAGCTATTCTTAAGCGTCTCGAACAGCATGTGCGATAGATGGCCAGGCACATACATGAACTCCAGATCTTTCGGACACACCAGCCGTACTTTCGGCGCATCGAAGAGGCCGTAGTGGTCTTCGCAGACGAATCGGGCGTTTTCGATGGCTTCTTGCGCTAGATCTCGCACATTCGTCTTCGTACAGATTATGCCGACGTAATTCGGATCCGAGTGTGTTCGCTGATCCGTCAGAGCGACGTGCTGTCCGATCAACATCCGAATTCCTATTCGCGACATGTAGAACCGGTCCAGAAACGCCTGTATGCTGTTGTCGATCTGCATGCGTTGCCGTTTGCGCTTGTATTCGAGAATGCCTTGCGCTACGGTCGTTACTACACCGTCGTGCCGCCGCTTGATTTTGTCGAGGGTTTGGGAGAATTTGGTGTTGTAGTCGTTGAGCTCCGGAGGCCAGTCGCCGTTGCCGTCTTCTGTCGCGGCGTAGTATCGTCGTGCTTTCGCTGCGGCTGCTTTCTGGGTGTCGACGTCTTGCTTCCCGCCGGATTTGTACTGACCGGGTTTGACGCTGGGGTTGTGGTGGGTTTCGGAGAGGACGCGGGACATTTTGCCGTTGTCTTTTGCGGGCTTCATTAGTCGTTCTCGTACTTCCGTTGAGAGGCTGGGTTTTTGGAGGGTGGTGATCTCCTAGATGTTGGTGTGAGTCATGCTCATATATATGTATTGGTTTGGATATGGTGTACCTCAAACGACTGCGCATACCAGTCCCGCACCCGCTGTATACTGGGCATCTCATTGAGTCCATCTGGAAGCTCTCCCAACTCTTGTACGCGATGTGCCAGCCGTATAGGTAGTTCTTCGGACAAGAACTGGGATGCTCGGAATAGTGTGCCTGTGGATGGATTCGAGCCGAATTGTACCATCTGCCGTAGACTCACGCCTGTCGCTGGGAAGCTGTACGACCATTAGTCCTAGCCATTGACATCCTATTTTCTACACACTCACGCGGAGAAGTGTTCAATCGTTCGTGCCAGCTCAGGACCGAGTTTCCAGGACATGGCGAATACAATAACAGGCCCTCAGGCCTCGCAATGGTATGGCCGACAAAACGAGAAGGCGTACGAGGACCAATGTCAAGATTTTGTCGGCGTATATGACTCTGAAAGTGCCTCACGAGACCAAACAACAGACGAATGGCTCGTGCTAGCTATGTGGGCTGGTCATCAGAGCACACACTTCCACAACACCGAGGTCCTGCGGGGGTGGAAGAGCCGCGCCCGTGATTCCGACCCTACCCGCGAGGGACCCTAAATTAATTCGTGTCTCCGGATTTTGGCCAAGACTACCCGGTTTTCCCGGATAGGAGGTTTTGCTTGCAGCCTGCTTTCATGCTTTGCACCACCGTCTGTCCGTGGACGCGAGCGATATGGTCTTGAAGTATACTTGATAGCCACATCGCCGGATCTTCCAGCAGAGAGTTTGTGAACGCGATAGCAGCAGGGCGAGAAGGCAATACCTCGCCTCGCTCGCGGAACACTGGCCTTCCGCGACTGCTGGTCTCCAGGGACGTCCTCTTGCTGAGCTCCTCGATTGTGCTTCTCTGGTCAAAAGAATCTTCTCTGTACGGCACTGGATGCTGCGGGCTCCAAGCTTGTCGGAGCGCGGGTTGTCTTGAAGAAGACCAGGGACTCGGCCAGGATCACAGCGATGCAAGCATAACAGCATTGATGTCGTATGGACCTTCCGATTCGATCGTGTGGGAGCAATCGCCTCGCCTGTATAGACATGAAGGTGTTCATTTGCTGCTGCTGCTCAACTCTTGAGATGCTGTTCAACCGGCTAATGTTGCCACCGACGGATATCGAAGGGCGAAAACTTCTGCCAACGAGCGTGACCGTTCCAGCATCTGCGATGGACTGTGGGCTGATTCCCTGACACTGGCATGCTCTTGACGCGACCGGTAGCAGTGAGTCTGGTTTCCTGGTGCATTGCTCTTCTCGCGCCTAGGCATAGCAACAGGGAGCTCGCAATGGTTCGGAATTGCGTCGCCTGGGAAGCCTGTGCCTGCGTAGCATGATCACCTGTTATGGAACAGATGCGTGCTTCTTCCGGCCGTAGTTTGCATCGGAACAACCTGTCACGCAGGCTGCGGACGATGGAGAATGTGACGGCCATTCGACCCACTACGGCTACGGTGAGTCGATCGTTTGCTACCCATACATCGCCTCATCATGTGTGGTTCCCACGACATACGATGTGACTCTTCTGACTCAATGGTGCAAATGATGAACTTGTTCTCCTATATAACACCTTGGTAGCGCGATGCCAGAGCTAGCACAATACCACCACACCCTTCTCTACCACTTCCACAGCTCCACAGCTAATTCATTGACCGATATATCCAAGCGAAGACTTCGCTGACCAGAATCGTGTATATCAACCGTCGGACTACAGGTCGACCTCAACAATGTGCAGAAGGGTCATACATACCTGTACGTACGACCCGTGCTCTTATAGAAACAAGGTGCCAATCAAGCAAGCCGGTACTCAATGTGACCGCATGGCGAAGAAGGGGACGGGTGCGATGTGTCCTGACGACGTTTGTCAATGGACAACACTCGAGGTCAGATGCCCATACCACCCGTACCCAAAAGACCCACCGCCGAAACCGAGCTATGCACCGCTTGCGCGACCCTCCTACGCTGCGGCCACATCGCCCTCCAAGAACTTTGCCCTTGAGGGATCCTACCCGCCAAAAGACAAGATGGTCCTGCGTAAGCGACCCTCTCTTCAAGGCTTTCATTCCAAGTCTCAGGACGATCTGGAGACTCCTCAGCAGAGTTCGTACAAATCGAGCGGACTGAGGAATGAGGTTTTCTTATCACGATCCGGAACCTCGTCGCCTCACCCTGGTCCGTTGAGCCACGCAGTGACGCAGCCTACGCAGCGCTCTGCCCCGTCTAAGCCGAAGCCACCCTCTGCTCCGTGGAACCAGGTTAATCTTGAGGTGTTTCGAGACCCCAATATACCTGATGAGACTATGGAAGAATACATCAACGCTGCAACGAAGGCCAAATGCATGTCAATCGTAGCTCGGGACTACTTCAAGTACCTCTGGAAAATCATTCAACCTGACAGTGCTGCACTCGAAAGTCTCGCAGCCCAGCTTAATCCTGAATTCGAGGACCTCTCATCACATCTTGCTGGCGAGGGCATCGTGGTCAAAGCCAAGCAAAGTCAGTCCAAGTTGAAAGTCATTGAAAAGGGTAGCAAGATGAGAGACCTCGGGCCTACCAAGCAGAAAGAAGCGATCAGCGGCCCTAAGTGTCCAATCTGCGATAAAACTGGCCATACCATCCACACTTGCAACGAATTCCTTTCGACATCGAAGGAACCTGAGCATTCGAAGTCAAAGCAATCCGAGCTTTCCAAGTCGAAGGAACCTGAGCATACGAAATTGACGGAACCTGAGCACTCGAAGTCGAAGCGACCTGAGCAATCGAAGCCGAAGGGATCTCAGCATTCGAAGCCGAAGGAAGCTCAGCATTCGAAGCCGAAGGAACCTAAGCATTTTAAGCCGAAGGAACCTGAACAGCCAAGCAAGATCACCGAAAGCTCAGTGTCTGGGCAATCGCGGACACCCTCCCGCCAATAGGAGTGCGAAGATCGAGCCGATGAGAACGTTCAGCAAGATATGAGCTCGGAAAGCAAGGGACAGCCGATCGAACAGCGGACTACAGAGCCATCGCAGAAGCCTGTACGGAGCTCCAATTTGTTTCATCCCCTTGTACCGACGGGATTCGGGTGTCAGCCATTTCGCGAGCCGGACGTAGAACAGGAGGATGCAGATGATTATGTAGATGACGCAGAGGATGCTGGCTGTGTGAGAAAGTTAGCATGGTACTATTGGTGGCACATACTCACGACTACGCGACCTGGCATAGTCACAGGCCAAACTACCGGTGTCTCGACTGGTCCGCCGAAAGGGACTGTACGTCCGAGTAGCGATTTCTTTGGGACCCCTTTCAGAGATCCCGATCCGACACGAGAGTCATCGGAGGACTACGCCAGGGACGCAGTCGAAAATGGTTGCTTGAGAGCGGTAGCTATCAAATACTGGTGGCACATCTGGGCAACAGAGAGGGACGAAAACGGCTCCAAGCCTAGGCTCCGGGCGCCAATGCCTTCTACCGAGGGCCTGGAAACGTGGCTTGAGTACGCTAGAGCCCGAGGGTATCCTGAACTCGCTGCTCGGGAATGGTACATCGATCCGGAGGCTTCGCCGTTGCCGCCTATGCAGCTTGTTCCCCTCCAGCCTGCGCACGAAAGCAAAGCGCAGGAGTGAGCCCCCGGTCGTCGACTCCGCCAGCTGGTGGCGGCGGAGCTGACTTGGTGCGGTAACTGTGGCTCCCGCAATCACGTGGAAATGTACTGCGAAGGAAAGGCATGGTGCAGCAGCTGTGGCTCCCCCTATCACAGAGCGATGTACTGCCAAGGAAAGGCAAGGTGCAGTCACTGCGGCCGGCACGGTCATAGGAAGAATAAATGCTGGGATCGCAAGAGCTCTAGATGAATCATCTACCAGCACTGCGCTAAGTCACATCACACCCCCTCGGACTTTTGGAAAATGTTCAACTGATCACATGCAAGTTCGTCCCTTCACACATCCGGAAGCCGACCTCAAGCACCTAGTAGAAGGACGTCATCGGCTGGCCTTTACCATGCGTGCACATATACACATGGGAAGTTGAACTCTCACGCACCTCGCTGCGGTGAGTCGATCGTTTGCTACATATCTAATGTCTGGTCATGCCTCGATTTGACTGTTTTGATTCAACAGTGCAAACAATTCACCTTTCCGATATATAAGACCTTGATAGCTCGACGCGAGAGTATCACCACATAATCCACAAACCCTTTTCTTTACTTCCACAGCTGCACAGCTACTTCATTGATCTAATATACCCAAGCGAAGACTCCACTGACCATAACTGTGTATACTTTCGGAGTACAAGTCGACTCCAACAATGCCACCACGTCCAAACCCGAAAGATGCACCCCCTGCGCGCCCCTCATATGCTGCAGCTACATCACCCGCGAAGCCAGTCGCCACTGTTGAAGCTCCAGTCGCCCCTGATGAGGCTTACCAGTCGAAGAACAAAATCGTATTGCGTACCAAGCGATCCGCTCTTCAGAACCTCCGAGCCAAATCTCAGCCCGACCTAGAGAGTTCTCAGCAGTCCTCTTATCAACCCAGTCCGTTAAGCAACCAGATCACCCCAGACCCAACCGAACGCTCTGCTTCTCGGGCTAATCGACCAAGCGATGCAACTACAAAATCTAGGCAGGTCTTGACCTTGCCTCCCGAAGACGAACTGCCCCGGCCATACAATGTTGACACTTTTGCATTCTTTCGGGATCCCGCTATACCAAGTGAGAGTTTGGAAGAATACGTTTCCGCCGCCGTCGCGCACAAGTGCGACGCGACCGATGCTCAGGTGTACTTCAAGTTTCTCTGGAGGATTACGCAACCTGACGATGCTCAGCCCGAAGGTGGACACGAGACCGAGAACAGCGAAGAAAGCGGACTTCCGAAGTGTGCGTGGTGTGGCGAGACCAGTCACACGGCGGATGATTGCGCGGCGCTCAATTCGAAAGTCAAGGCCTTCAAAGAAGAAAAAGCGTGGAAGAATACAGACAGAACGATTCCCTTGGAACCACAGGGACCCCCTGCCCCCCTTACTGCCCACGGTAGAGTTTTTCGTAATCCACAGCTAAAAGAGTCTATAGCCGCCTACGTTGAGAACGCAATCAAGAACAAGTGCTCCGGTGAAGAGGCTCGCATCTACTACAACCGGTTCAATCGCATCGAAGAGCATGAAGACTCCAGCAAAGAAGCCGTGCCTGGACCCAACAGAAGGGCCAGGAGTAAGCTAAGATGCGAGTGGTGCGCCGTGAAGGAGCATACAAAGGAGAGTTGTCCGCATCTTGGCCGGACCAGGCTATTGTGTGACTACTGCGGGCCTTGTGGGCACACCACGGAAAAGCATTTGGAGCATTGGCCTAAGCGAGCTGCTGGCTTTCCCAGCAACGAAGACGTTGTCTGCCCTACCACAGGCATCGTACGCCCATATAGCGTCCTCACAGGCCAGGTTTTCCGCGATCCTAATTACGACTTGAGGGAGGACGCAGATGTATGTACATTCCTTAGCCCTATCATGATCTGGGAGATAGTGACTAACCTGTATCCAGGAATACGTAGCCGACGCTGAATATGCGGGTTGCTTCAGTAGAGAAACAGCTTGGCTCTATTACTGGCATATCAAAACAACACAATGGCCTGCTGAAAGACCTCAGCTCACGCGGGCCGACCTGAAAGACCGCATAAACAAAGCCGTGGGCAGGACTCTCAGCACTCCTCCTCCATCACCACCCTTACCGAACCAACCTAACCGTCCTCGATCTCCTGTTATGGACACAATGTTCAGAGAGCCGAATGTGGCACGAGAAACTGCTGAGCACTACGCTGACAACGCAGTCCGACACGGTTGTGATCGTCAAAACGCCTGGCAATACTACTGGCACTTCTTCGCAACAGATAAGAATGGACCCATGCTTCGATCGCCGGTACCTTCAGTAGAAAGCCTGAAAACGTGGCTCTCTTACGCAGAGAAGGTGGGTTTACCAAAGGCAGCTGCTCTGGCTTGGTACGAAAATTCGCAGGCCTCGCCACCGGCTATGCAAGCAGAGTCGGATACCTCTGCACCATGGCCTCGTCCACACGAGAAACAGGCTTTTGATTTCATAACACCACCTAAATATATCAGCCACTATCCGCCACAAGGCTTCCCGATTCTTCGTCCAGAAAGTCCAGGGCACCTTCGCACGCCTGATCCACATATGGAGAGTCTCGAAACCTACAAAGCGTATGCGGTAAGACAAAGTTCTTCAGGGAAAAAAGCCGAGAAGGTATACAACGATGCGAAGCGGCCTATGTTCTTTGAGCCGCCTCAGGATAGCTTTGAGTTGATCGACCAGACAGAACAACTCCGCAAGGCAGGCCTGAGAGCGGCATCTGATGATGCCAAACGCCTTGGACCAGGCCTACGTCCTCCACCTGGTCTCGAGCCACCAAGCCTGCAGGGACTCGGCAATCCTTCGAGTCCTAAACCCCCAACAGGTGATTCTAGGAAGTCAGGATCGTCCTCGTCTCGACCCGAACGTGGAGTTTCGAAAAAGGGTTCTAGGTACGCGTTTGCGAAACCAGGGAATGAAGAATCCTAAGCAGCGTGACTGTGCAATGTGCCGTGATGCTGTTTGCTCTATGACCAAGGTAGGGGAGTGTGACTGGATTGACTCGAGCAAACAGTCCATCGAGACTTTGCTTTAGTATATAGTGATGTGAGTCTTCTTTACTTCTTTGATCCTTTCAATGAAACATACTGGGAGACACTGCCCAAACCATTGATCCATTTACTGTACATGCCTCTTTATTGATTTGATACCTTCACCCAAAGACTATCACCCAATCACCACATCAAAGTCGATCCCAGCAATGTGCAAACGCAGCCGACGTGTTTGTCCGTTCTGCTCTCGTTCCGGGGACATACCTTTGGGGCAGTTCGGCGTCAGATGCGCTACGGCATTATTGTCCGGTGTGCCATGCGTCGGGGACCATTGTCAATGTCATACGATTCACGCCAGGTGCGAAGAGTGTTCAAAGATGTCGAGCACCACCAACCCTCAACCATTTGTCATCCAATCCAGTCAGCAGCCTGTTCTACAGTCCGCACAAGCATTGGTGTCGAGCTCAACTGGTCCTCAGCTCCAGGCAGCTCCACGTCCCTACAGCCATACCGGTACAACATTTCGCGACCCGGGAGTGGGAGAGGCACGTAATACGTACATTGACGCAGCAAAGCGTAGCGGGTGCTCTGGAAAGCTAGCTCGAGACTACTATCTCCAGTTCAGAGCCAGAATCGCGGACAACTCCCTCGAACAGCGTGCATTTCCTAAAGGCAAGGAAGAGACGAAGAATACACCGACAGGCGTCACTGCCCGCTACAGTCCTCCGCTGCCGAACGAACTAGTATAGCCGCGCATCACCGTCGATGGGATAGTACAGGTATTCCGCAAGCCGGACGCAACACGAGAGTCTCGAGAGGATTACGTCCGCGATGCAGAGCGATATGGACTTGGAAGATCGATAGCCGAGCAGTACTACTGGCATATCTGGGCAACCTCCGGGAGCTCAGGAAAGCTTGATGCCCATTACGGGCAATAGTGGAACGTGGCGTTATGTTTAAGATCGTTTTCGTATCCTCCTGAACCTCGGTGAGCAGAGTTGTGGAATCGCCGCCTGGCGAGACGGAGTTGGTTATCTCTTTTTTTTTGCGAACGATACAATTACTTGGCATGATGAATTGCTCAGGGTATTCAGCAGCCCTACATGATTTTTCTGCTCTCAGCCTTGTATGCCTTTTAATCTAATGGTGGACTCTAGTCCTCACCTTCTTAGAGCTCTCACTGCATTCTTCAGAGACAGCAGACGGGCATTGCTGTCAGCGCACGGCTACGCTGGCAGGCTGATTGCTTGGTGATTATGGTCCGAAGTGACTATGCTGACTCGAGTTCAGCAAACTGTCCATTGACTCTACCCTACCCTTTCATATAATGTGGTAAGTCTCGCCTTGTTCCTCTACATCTTGCTAACACAACATATCAGAACTCCTTTATTATTTAAACAGTGCGGGGATGTGGTGTGGTGTTTTATGGTGTGGTGTCACCATATGTAATGGATTGG